>Ga0257114_1000553_pt1 | contig 29273 bp, 28 predicted proteins | sample SI112_10mmetaG_FD_190149 | JGI IMG/M metagenome (GOLD analysis project Ga0257114, IMG submission 190149) | Marine microbial communities from Saanich Inlet, British Columbia, Canada - SI112_10m | ecosystem: Environmental > Aquatic > Marine > Inlet | place: Canada: British Columbia | collected...
TACAGAGCTGCAAAGACAGCCTGAACAGTCTCAATACACAGGATCAGCTGAAGATATTATGGAAGCTTCAGATGGTTATGTAGGTTTTGGTCTAGATGTGACAAGAGGTGGTATTCTAGCTCTATTAGTTGAATCACCGACACTCACAGAAAGGGTTAATCAAGGTGGTATTGTAGGATATTGTATCATCGCATTAGGTATTGTCGGTTTATTAATTGCTATCTGGCGTTGGATAGGTCTAACTAAAGATAGTCGTAATGTAACTGCACAGCTTGATAGACAATCTGCTTCAATGGACAATCCACTTGGTAGAGTATTATCAGCTTATGATGAGGCAAAAGGCGCTGATGTTGAAACAGTTGAGCTTAAACTTCATGAAGCAGCTTTAAAAGAAATGCCTGACCTTACAAAAGGGCTTTTATTTATAAAGGTTATTGCAGCAGTGGCACCTTTAATGGGATTATTAGGCACAGTGACTGGAATGATAAAAACTTTCCAAGTTATCACACTATATGGTGCTGGAGATCCTAAGCTAATGGCGGGTGGTATTTCACAAGCTCTAATGACAACTGTACTAGGTCTTGTCGTTGCGATACCGATGGTTCTGTTGCATACGCTAGTTAGCGGTCAAAGTCGTAAAATTGTGAATATACTGCAGTCACAAAGTGCTGGAATTGTAGCTAACCATCAAGAAAGTAATAATTAATATAAATTAGGAGTAATTATGTATTGGTTATATGACTCTTGGGACGCAATTATCGATTTTTTATACCTCGGTGGTAACGTTCTTAGGTGGATAGCGGTAACGATATTTCTAATGTGGGTATTAATTCTAGAGCGCTTGATGTATTTTCGGTCAACTATGACTGAATTAGCAAGTGGTATTAAGGCGAATTGGGAAGCCAGGAGCGAAAGGAGCTCTTGGCATGCCCATCAGATAAGAGAAGGTATGATTTCTCGGTTTGAAATGGCCACAAATGGCTCAATTCCTATGATACAAACATTGGTAGCTCTATGCCCGCTTCTTGGATTATTGGGAACCGTGACAGGTATGATTAAAGTATTTGAAGTTATGGCGGTATCTGGCTCTGGTAATGTTAGGGCAATGGCTGCAGGGGTATCGCAAGCTACTGTTCCAACAATGGCTGGCATGGTAGGTGCATTATCGGGAGTACTTCTTGTTACATTATTGACAAGGCGTGCAGCAAGGGAAGTTGAGTTCTTAGAAGACTCACTTACTATGGATCACTAAAGGTAAAGAATATGCGTAAATCGAATCAAGGTCTTGGGCAAGAAGAAGAAGAAAATGAAATCAATCTAACACCTATGTTGGATGTGGTATTTATTATGTTGATTTTCTTTATTGTAACCGCATCATTTATTAAAGAGGCTGGTATTGATGTCAATAGGCCAGATGCTCCAACATCTGAAAGAGTAGAAGATGCCAATATATTAATTGCAATTAGCCCAAATGATGAAATATGGATAGATAGGCGTCTAATCGATCCGCGTGCAGTTAGAGCAAATATAGAAAGAATGCATGCAGAAAATCCGAAAGGCTCAGTGGTTATCCAAGCAGATAAAAAATCAACCAATGAAATGTTAGTTGTCGTAATGGATGCTGCAAGGCAAGCAGGGGTCTATAACGTATCAATCGCGGCTAATAACTAGCCGAAGGGGTAGAATGAATGTACGCAAGATATGCTATATCTATATTAGTTGGATCGGCAATAACTGTAAGTCTATTATTCGTGATGCATTTATTAATTGCATCAGGTAAAAGTGCATTAACTGAGCCACGTGATAGGCATTTATTAGAATTTGTAAGGGTTCGAAGGAATGAAAACATCAACACTGAGGATATAACACCTGAGAAACCACCAAAACCACCTGAAGTGCCGCAGGAGATGCCACCACAAGATATGGATAGTGTTGATCCAAATGCCCCAACTATAAATATTCCTCCACCTTCGGTCGGAAATGACCTAAATATTGGTGGCCCAGGTGGCATGAATATTGCTGAGGGTGATTATCTTCCTATTGTGAGGGTGGCACCAATATATCCAGCCAGAGCTTTATCCAGGAATCTAGAAGGATATTGCGATATGAGTTTTACGGTAACACCTGCTGGCACAACACAAGATCCAGTTGCTGACTATTGTACAAGCTCTTTGTTTGATCGATCATCACAAAGAGCGGTGTTAAAATTTAAATATAAGCCTAGAGTTGTGGATGGAGTTCCGCAAACGGTGACTGGTGTAAGAACCAGAATTACTTTCAAGATAGAAGATTAGAAAGTCAAATTTGAAATAGAACATAGTATAGAGGACAAAGTATGTCAAAAAGCATGGGTATTATTAAACAGTCGTTAACTATAATAATCGCTTCATTGTTATTGGTTTCAGGTGTTTTCGCACAAACTAACTCAGAAGAAACAGAGCGCGATAGAAGAGATAAGCAGCAAACCAAGAAATCTCAGGCTGTAAGTAAGAGTGTCTACGAAAAGATTACTAGAGCTCAAGAAGCAATGGAAGCTGAAGACAATGACACAGCATTGAAAATACTAAACACATTACGAGCAAGCTCAAAATTGAGTGAGTATGAGCGCCAAAATGTAATGAATTATCTTGGTTTTGTATATTACAATATGGAAGATATTCCTCGCGCTATGAAAGCATATGAGGAAATGCTGAGAATACCGAGCATTGAAGAGCAGATCAAAAAAACAACAATTTATACTCTTTCACAACTCCATACAATGGAAGAAAATTATTTAAAAGCTATTTCGTTAATAGAAGAGTATTTTACTTTAGAGGTAAACCCACCGGCCCCTGCTTATATTCTATATGCTCAAAATCTCTATCAAATAGAAAGATATAAGGAGATGATTGAGCCCATAGAGACCGCTATGGTGGTAGATGTGAGAAGAAAAAAAGCTCAACGTCAAGCCGCACTTATAGCTGCTCAAGCTGAATTAAAAAAAGCAAGAGAAGAGGTAGCAATTGCGACTGCTCAGGAAAAACTTGCAAATGCTACTAAACTAGCAAATACAGAACCTATGCCAAAAGAAGATTGGTATGTTCTTTTGAATTTTGCATATTTTCAACAAGAGAACTTTAATAAAGTTAGAGACATTCAAAAAACACTATTAATGAATTGGCCGAAAAAAAGATATTGGTTTTCTCTCGCCGGGGCCTACACTGAATTAGGCGAGGATGAAAATCTAATTTACGCTTATGATGCTGCGTTTACTCAAGGCTTATTGGAGAAAGAGGCTGAAATAGTTACTATGGCGCAATTGTTTATGCAAGCAGAAGTTCCATTCAAAGCAGCGACCCTTCTTGATAAGGAAATCAAAAATGGTCGTGTTAAAGGTAACGCAAAGAATTATAGACTGATGTCGCAAGCATTTACCTTAGCATCTGAAGATGAAATGGCTATACCAGCATTGAAAATGGCAGCTAAGCTATCTGATGAAGGTGAGCTTGATCTTAGGTTGGGAAATGCATATCTAAATCTAGCTCGTTATGATGAGTGCGCTAAATCGGTAAGAGCTGGGCTTAAGAAGGGTAAAATTAAAAGTCCGGACAATGCACAAATCTCGCTTGGAATGTGCCTATATAATGAAAAAGAATATAATGACGCAATAGAGGCGTTTAAAGCTGCGAGCAAATCCAAAAGGTCAAAAAGAATATCTGGTCAATGGATAGCAGTTATTGAAAGCGATATTGCCAGAAACAAACAAATTGAACTTGCTGAAATTGCTGCCAAAAAGCAAGCTGAGGCTCTTGCAAAAAGAAGAGCTGAAGCTAGGGCGGCAAGAATATAGAATAACCTTAATATATTCAGTTAATTTAAAGTATAAAAGAGCCATGCAATGTATGGTTCTTTTTTATGCAATAAAGGATCATACATGCCAAAAATAAATTACATTACAGCGGATGGTGAACGCCATGAGATTGAAGTTAATCTAGGCTATACAGTCATGGAGGGCGCCGTAAACAACGACATTGATGGAATACCTGCTGAATGTGGTGGGGCTTGTGCCTGTGCCACATGTCATGCATACGTAGATCAAGAATGGTTACCCAAATTATCTGCTATGGATGATATGGAAGATAGCATGTTAGATGCAGCATATGAGCGACGTGATAATAGTCGCCTAACATGCCAAATTGAAGTTACAGATGAACTTGATGGCCTGATAGTACATATTGCTGAAAATGAATGTTGAGAAATAAAATATTACAATTAATGGAGATAAGTTAATGACAATTAAAGTTGGTGACAAACTTCCCGTTGGTAGTTTCAGTGTTATGACTGATAATGGGCCAGCTAAAATTACAGTTGATGAATTATGTAGCGATAAAAAAGTTGTGTTATTTGCTGTGCCTGGGGCATTCACACCAGGTTGCTCACTCAATCACTTGCCTAGTTATACGGATCAAGCGAGTGAAATTTATGCAAAAGGAGTAGATACTATTGCTTGTATGTCCGTTAATGATGTATTCGTGATGCATGCTTGGGGACTAGATAAGAATGTTGGTGATAAAATCACCATGCTCGCTGATGGTAATGGTGAGTATTCGGCAGCCCTCGGTTTAGAAAACGATAACAGTAATTTTGGTATGGGAATTCGCAGTAAAAGATTCGCTATAATTGCTGAAAATGGAATTGTTACTAATCTTATGATCGAAGAACCAGGCAAAATAGAAGTCAGTAAAGCCGAATCTGTCCTTAAAGAGCTATAGATTATTTTTTTAACTCCGATTGAAGCTCAGGAATTACTTTAAATAAATCGCCAACTAAACCGATATCAGCAACCTCAAAAATAGGTGCATCTTCATCTTTATTGATAGCAACGATTGTTCCAGCATCTTTTATTCCAGTTAAATGTTGTATAGCACCTGATATTCCAATTGCAAGATACAGGTCTGGAGCAATTATTTTACCAGTTTGACCAACTTGCATTTCATTGGGTACGTATCCAGCATCTACAGCAGCTCGAGATGCTCCTGCACCAGCATCAAGGGTATCTGCCAGATCATATATAATCTTGAAGTTCTCTTCACTTGCTAACGCTCTTCCTCCTGAAACAACTTTCTTGGCGGTTTGAAGATCAGGGCGATCTGACTTTCCTGATTGGAGAGAAATATATTGAGTATGGCTAGGTATCTCGATTTCAAGTGCTTTGTTTTCAATTACCGCATTTTCATCAATTGTGGCAGCGGAGAACGAAGCGGTTCTTATAGTAGCTACTACAGTTTCTGCTATATCAGCCTCAACTGTAAGGATAGCATTACCAGCATATGTAGGTCTTTTGAACTTATGGGAATCTAGAACTTCCATAATATCACTAATTTGATTTACGTCTATTAGTGCAGCGACACGTGGCATGATATCTTTACCAAATGTCGTTGATGGACCAAAGATATGAGTATAATCGTTTGCAATAGCTCTGATTTGAGGTGCAATAACCGCAGCTAAGGCGTTTTCATTGTGATCATTATCAATAAGTATTACTTTATTTGTATTACATATTTTTGATGCTTGATTAGCTAACTCATCACCATTTTTTGCAAATACAGCGATATCAATTTGACTATTAGGTATGTTAGCTGCACATGAAACACATTTACTGGTGCTGCTATTTATTTCAATACCATTATGCTCTGCGATTATTAATATTTTATTCATTAAACGAGACCTTTATTTTTAAGTTCATTTACAAGTGCTGACACATCTTCAACCATGATGCCTTTTTGCCTTTGTTCTGGTGGCTCCGTATTGACAGTCTTGATGGTATTTTTTATTGTGATGCTTAGGTCATCAAAATTAATTACATCTAATGGTTTTTTCTTAGCTTTCATAATATCTGGTAGTTTTACATATCTTGGTTCATTGAGTCTCAAATCGGCCGTGATGATAGCTGGCAGTGCTATAGAAATGGTTTCCAATCCAGAATCTATTTCTCTGGTAACTGTTGCAGAATCATTATTAATATTAACTTCTGATGCGAATGTTGCTTGAGGCCAATTTAAAAGTGCTGCCAGCATTTGTCCTGTTTGATTGTTATCATTATCAATAGCTTGTTTACCTAGTAAAACTAAAATTGGATTTTCTTGATCAATAATTTTTTGGAAAACTTTAGATATGCTTAAAGGGTCACTAGCATTTTCAGAGTTGACTAGAATTGCTCTATCAGCACCCATTGCTAAGCCTGTTCGCAGTTGTTGTTGTGATTCGATGCTACCAATTGACAGGACGATAACTTCATCTGCATTACCTTGCTCTTTGATTCTTAAAGCTTCCTCCAATGCAATCTCATCAAATGGGTTTATGCTCATTTTAACCCCTTCTTTTTCAACCCCACTGCCGTCAGAGCGAACTCTTACGCGAACGTTGTAATCAATTACACGCTTTAGTCCAACTATAATTTTTCTCACCGGTATTTCCTTATAAATTTTTAGTAATGGTATTGTCTATGAGAGTATACTTGGGTACAAGTAGATAAAGCTTATTTCGTAAAATTTTTTCAATATGATACAAAATATGAATAACAAGAAAATACTAATTACAGCGAAAGATTTGTTTAACGACTATAACAATAGCGAATACATAGTAATAGATACGCGTTTTTCTTTATTTGATTCAAGCATGGGTCAAGATGAATATAAAACTGGTCATTTACCAGGTGCGATATACGTAAATTTAGATGAAGATCTAGCTGGGAATATAAATCAATATTCCGGTAGGCATCCGTTACCAAGTATTGATAAATTGACACAACGATTTCGTGATTGGGGGATTTCAAATAATTCGCAAGTTATAGTTTATGATGCAAATAATAGTGCAATAGCAGCTAGACTTTGGTGGCTTCTCAGATGGTTGGGTCATGAAGATGTTTTTATATTGGATGGTGGTATCGAGAGCTGGAAAAAAGAGAATTATAAATTAGAAACGTCACCATCATCAAATGACCCTGGAGATTTCCAGGCATTTCGAGCAACAAAGAAAATTTGGAATTCACAATTGATAGAGAGCTGGCTGAGGGACGACATTCCATTTGTACTATTGGATGCAAGAGAAAAATCAAGATTTGATGGTTTAAATGAACCAATTGATAAAATTGCAGGTCATATACCGATGGCTATTAATGTTCCATTTGCTGATTTCCTTAAACCAGATGGCTGCTGGAAAAATAGAGATGATATTATAAAAATCTGGGATGAGTATGATTTAGATATTGGTGATTCAGGTGAATGGGGGGTATCTTGTGGGTCTGGTGTAACTGCCTGTCATCTTATCATATCAGCGATTCTAGCAGGATTACCGGAGCCAATACTTTACCCTGGATCATGGAGTGAATGGATCACTAACTCATCAAGGCCAATTAAAAATGAGTACTAAAAAATTACTCGAAGGCATCAAAATAATCGATATGAGCCGAATTTTAGCGGGACCTTGGGCGACGCAAATATTAGCAGATTATGGTGCTGATGTGATAAAAATTGAAAAGCCAGTCAATGGAGATGACACTAGAAAGTGGGGCCCACCGTGGCTTGATCAAGATAATGAGAAGTCTGATGCTGCATATTTCTTTGCCGCCAATAGAAATAAACGTTCACTAACCTGTGATTTTTCTACTGATGAAGGCGCTAATATTATCAAGAAACTTGTGGCCTCATGTGATGTTGTCATTGAAAATTATAAGCCGGGTACACTTGATAGATATGGTTTGAGTCAGGCGCAACTTAACGAAATAAATAATAAGATTGTATATTGCAATATTACAGCTTTTTCAGAAGAATCTTCACGATCTCATGAGCCTGGTTATGATGCGATGATACAGGCTTCAGCAGGTCTAATGAGTATCACAGGAGAGCAAAATGGCAGTCCTCAAAAAGTAGGCGTTGCTATCGCAGATATCATGGCAGGTATGTATGCAGTGTCAGCAATTCTAGCGGCATTATATCGAAGAGAATATGAAGGCACCGGCCAACGAATAAATATACCATTATTCGATTCACAAGTTGCGTGGCTTGCGAATCAAAATATGAACTACCTTATTGGTGGAGAAATCCCACAAAGAGAGGGCACCGGACATCCCAATATCGCGCCATATCAATCTTTTGTTACAAAAGATGGTCATATCATGCTCGCAGTAGGTAATGATAATCAATTTGAAAGTTTAATGAAATGCCTAAAAATTAATGACCAAACTACAATAAATAGATTTAAAAAAAATTCACAACGTATTGATAATAGACATGATTTAGTTTTTTTATTATCTGAAATTTTATTGAAGGATACAACTTCATCTTGGTTAAAATTGTTTAAAAAAAATAATATACCTAGTGGGCCGATTAATGATCTTGATCAGGTATTTAATGAAGAGTATACGATTGAGAGGAATATGGTTCGATATATTAATCGAGGAGACAAGCAGTCAATACCGAGCGTAGCAAATCCTGTCAATTTTTCTAACTACGAAGTTAAATATGATAGAGCGCCGCCATCATTGGGCGAGCATACTGAGGAAATACTATATGAATATTTGGGTTACACCTCGGATCAAATAAAAGAGCTTCGCGATAAAGAAATTATATGACATCAGGTAAAACCAGCTATCAATGGCTAAGTGAAAAAATTAAGTATGACCAGGTTGTCCTAACTGTATCTCGTGGTTTAGCCAAAAAACTCACATATGTTTTTAATCAAAATCAACAGGAAAATCACAAACTTGCTTGGAATTCTCCCCATATTTTTTATTGGCGTGATTGGTTAAAAACGCTTTTTCTCTCAAGCAATATATCTGATAACCCCCTTCTAATAAACAATAGAACTGCCTCAATCTTATGGGAACAATGTATTAAGGAGGTTGATGATAATCCTCTCATGAATCAACATCGTCTCGCTGATGAAGCCGATCAATCCTTTCGTATTTTATCTGACTATTGCGTACCTTTAAGAGAGAACTTTGATTTATATGAAACAGCGGAAGTAAATTTATTTTCACAGATATTGTCTTTATATGAACGTCAATTGACAAAGCGCAACTGGTTGCATCCTGCAATGTTAGCAGGATATATTTTAGAGAATAATCTAATTAATCATGACAGCCTCATTGATGTAAAAGAAATTACGCTTATTGGATTTTATAAAACCCCAAAAATTCTTTCTGAGTTGATAACAGTTTTGCAAACTCATATAACACTTAACTATATTAGCGTTAAACAACCAGATAATAATCCAGTTATATGTCCTTACAAAGATCAGTCTGCTGAATTTCGTGCTGTAGGCGCTTGGGCTTATAAAAAATTAATGGATGCACCGCAATCAAGAATTGGTATCTTGATTGATGATAATCACCAATCAAGAAAAATTAAAAGATATATTATGGAGGGTCTGAGTCCTGGGTGGCAATATAGGCAAGACCGGCAACATTTTCAATTCATTCATTCAAGCAGTGACTATCTGATAACTTATCCTATGATATATATTGCCTCTCTATTGTTAAGGTGGTATCACAATGAGTTATCCTCCAGAGAAATAAGTCTCCTGCTAAGAAGTAAATTATTTCAAAATATTCACTCGGAAGGCTCATATAAACTCGAAGAGAAATTGAGGCTTTACCCAGATAAAGATTGGTTTATTGATGAATATATAGAAATTTTTAAAGATGATGCTCTTGAGAGTGAGTTAACAATATTAGATAAACTCGAAGTATTTTATAAAAGTAATGTTTCAAGTAACTCACATAGATATATTCGTGATTGGCTTGAAGTCATTAATTCTGACTTAAAAGATATTGGTTGGATCCCTATAGAAAAAAAATGCAATTTAGATAATCAACTAATCGGCACCTGGAATGAATTGATAAATGAGATGGAAACTACTCAAATCATTCTTAAAAAAACTTCTTTTGCCTATCTAGTTAATCGTCTTTTGATTGCGATGGAAAATTCCCTATTCGAAGTAGATCAATTCAATAATAATATCAGCGTGATGACATATGAGGAGGCAGCTGGTTTCGAATTTGATCATTTATGGATATCTGGTATGGATCATGAAACTTGGCCTCGGAAAATGAAGCCCATACCTTTACTATCAAATAAAGTACAAAAAAATTACGATATTCCAAATTATGATGCCTCATTGTCTTTTGATGTACAGCAGGAATTATTATCATTATTAATGTCTGGATCGCAAGTTCCTGTTCTTAGTTATGCCATAAGTAAGAATGATCTCTTATTGGAGCCAACTACCATGGTGAATTTTGAGTCTATTAACTACGATGATCACCCCGATCCAGATTGGTATCTTAAGCCATTTTTGGGTAATAATTTAATCGAGATGAGCGAGGATCCACCTAAAACAAGTCATTCTGAAAGATTAAAAGGTGGTACTGGCACAATTCAGTCATATTTATCAGATCCATTCTCAGCATTCGTTAAAGGGCGGTTAGGTGTAACACCGCTCAACAAATTCATAAGTGGTATTGGGCCATTACTCAGGGGCTCCTTATTACATGATTCACTTGCCGAATTGTACATAAATAAACCCAGTTTAACTGATATAAAATCTTGGTCAGCATCTCAAAAGAAGCAGTATATTCTTGATGCAACAAAAAAAATATTTAGTAAGGAGATTGCTCGTAATAATGGTGTTTTAAAAAAACTTTTTGTATTAGAAGAGAGCCGAATAAAAATTATTCTATTTAATTATTTATCTAGTGAAATTCATAGGGAATTTTTCAAAATCATAGAGTTAGAAAAATCAATTTCACTTACGCATGCGCAACTAAAGGTTAAATTAAGAGTTGATCGTATTGATCTTTTGCATGATAAATCATTTCATGTGATTGACTACAAAACAGGCACCCTAGAAAGTATTACAAAAAGAGATGGTAGTATAAAAAATATTCAATTATTTGTGTACGCAGCTGCACTTGAATATCAGCCAGAAACGCTATCTTTTATAAATTTCAAAGATCTTAATACAGTGAATATAAGTACCATTGGTTTGCATCATTTGAATAACTCAATGAAAGAAAACTTTAAATCTACAAATCTTGCAAGTGGAATACAGGAAGTCAAAGATATACTTGAAAAAATCTCCTCAGGAGACACCCGTATCAATTCTAAAACTCAATTAGATATCAATAGTCGGTCAAGATATTTGCAAATACTCAGTCGTATTAGAGCTCGATGAAATGTTGTTATTGAATAAAAGTCAATTAAGTGACCAAGAGTCAAGGAAGGAGGCATTGGATCTCAGCAAATCATTTATCATTCAAGCTCCCGCTGGGTCAGGTAAGACTGAACTTCTAATTCAGCGATATCTGAAATTATTAACTAAGTCACAGCAACCTGAAGAAGTGGTGGCCATTACTTTTACAAATAAAGCGGCCAACGAGATGAAGCAGCGAGTTCTAGAGGCTATAAATAATGCCAACACTAAAACTAAACCTGAAGTTAATCATAAACTTCAAACTTATAAGTTTGCAGTAAAAGTGCTTCAAGTAGATAAAAAATATCAATGGGGATTGTTACATTCTCACAAACGCATGAAAATTTTAACTCTGGATGCCCTATGCTCAGAAATTGTAAACAGATCACCAATTGAGTCAAAATTTGGATTTGGAAAAAAAATAGTATCCGATCATGAATTGTTAGATGTCTATCAAGCCGCGGCTAAATCATCACTAAATGACCTCTTAGAATACGAAGATGATATTTCTAATGCAGAAAAGCTACTTGTTCATTTAGATGGAAATATCTCTCAATATTGCAATCATCTTTCAGCAATGCTTAGTACCAGAGATCAATGGATGGATATTCTGGGGTCAGGATTTTCATTGGACAAAACTAATGAAGTTAAAATAAAGCAGCAGCTTGAAGAGAATATTCAAAATTTAATCACAAATCAGCAAATGCTTTTAATTGAGTCATTGCCGGACGATTATTTGAAATCTTTGAAGCAAGTTTTTGATTATTTAGCTATTGATGATGATAGTTTTTTGCAATTATCACAATCAATATCGTTACAAGAATTGAGCTCCTACGAGAAAAATGATTTATGGTGCCTGCAAAGTAATTTATTCCTCACAAAGACCGGCACATGGAAGAAAAGATTAACCGTAAAAGATGGTTTTCCACCTGAAGCAAAAAAAGAAAAAGAAGCGATACTGAAAATAATCAATAATATGCAAGAATTGCCCGAAATAAGATCTAATTTAGATTCTATCAGGTATCTTCCAGAGCCTCATTATCATAAAGATCAATGGGATATATTAGTTAGTTTAATTAAATTATTACCTAATGTGGTCGCTGAACTTAAAAATATATTTGCTATTAAAAATATTGCAGATTACATAGAAATGGCTGATTGTGCTCGATTAGCGTTAGGTAATGAGCTGTCTATCACAGAGCTTGCATTGAGCATGGATTATAAAATAAAACATATGCTGATTGATGAAATGCAGGATACTTCGTTACGTCAATACCAATTTATAGAGGCAGTCACTCGCGGTTGGGATGATCAGGATGATAAGACCTTATTCTTAGTTGGTGATCCAATGCAATCCATATTTAGGTTTAGGAATGCACAAGTATCAAAATTTTTATTAAGTACGAAACACGGAATAGGGGGTATCCCACTTCATTTTCTAATTCTAAAAAATAATTATAGATCAGGATCTAAATTAGTAAATCAGTTTAATGAAACTTTTGAAAAAGTTTTACCCGCTCATCAAGATTTACTAAAAGGTTCTGTTTCCTATACCCAGGCTATTCCAGCAATTATCAATAGAGAGATAGGTAGTTATAATATCCATGCTCTTTACAACAAAGATGCCTATGAAGAGTCACAGTACACGGTATCTGTAATTAACAATAAATTAGAGGCAACTTCTGGCAGTATCGCGTTATTAGTTAGATCAAGATCTCAACTAACTCTGTTATTGGAGTCACTCCGTCAAAAGGGAATTAAATACAATGCGATTGAGATAGATCGATTGACTGATTTACCAGAAATAATAGACCTTATAGCAATTACTAGAGCGTTATCTCATAGAATGGATCGAACAGCTTGGTTAAGTTTACTTAGGGGTCCTATGGTAGGCTTGTCTTGGCTGGAGTTAATAGCATTGGTGAAAGATGCCAGTTCTGAAAGTGTCTGGAACCTAATTCATGACGACCAGAGAGTTAAACTGCTCTCAAAGAAGAGCCAGCAGGCACTGATCAAATTCAAGAAAGTAATATTAAATTATATCGATACTGATGATATTAATTCTCTGAGAGATCGAGTTGAATTGGTATGGTATCGACTCAATGGTCCTGCATTAATTCAGAATGGCGACCAATTAGAAAATATTCAAAGATTCTTTACTGTGCTTGAAGAGATTGAGTGCTCTGGTAATTTAGATGATCCTGCAGAACTTGAGCAAAAAATCGATGGTATAAGAGTATCTAATGACGATGCAGGAGATATTCGGCTTAATGTCATGACTATACACAAAGCGAAGGGATTGGAGTTTGATCATGTTATCTTGCCTTCATTAGGGCGGGTCACGAGAGGCAGTAGTAAGCTGGTTCTTAATTGGCTGGCCGGACATTCGGACGATACTCAAAATGACATTATCTTTGGCCCCATTGGTGCAAATAAGAATGATAAGTTACATTCTTATATTCAAAGCACTATTAAAGATGGGAACTTATTGGAGTTAGATCGTTTAATATATGTTGCATATACTAGAGCAATCAAATCACTTGATATAATTGGTAATGTCACAGTTAAGCAGTGCAAAGAAAGTATGATCATAACCACTCCATCAAAATCTACTTTACTGGGTAGATTATGGCCAACTCTAAAGTTAACTTATGAAGAAAAAATGTGCATTGAAAATATTAACTTTGATTCTGACACAGTGACATCATCAATATATGTCGAACCTGTATTACAAAAAATAGACCATTTATATTTATCACCTTTTGGGGTTGAGCCGCCAAAAATAATTACTAACGAGTTAATGAATAATAAATCACAACAAAATAATATTGAATTTTCTTGGGTTGGTGAGAATGCTAAAAAAGTTGGTGTTATTGTTCACCGCTGGTTGAATATGGTTTTTAATCATGGCGTAATGCCGTCAATTGCTGAGATGCATTCTAATGAGGATCTTTTGATTTGTTGGGCAAGAAATCTTTATGTCAGAAATGAGCAAATAAATAATGTGATGACGAGAGTTAAGATGACTATAACTAATATTATTGAAGATAGTGCTAATCATGAATATATTTTGGGGAGAGGATATTCTGAACTTCCTATTACTGGATTATGGAATGATGAGCGCCACTCTATAATCATAGATAAAATATACATTGATGATCAAGATCAACATTGGGTTATAGATTATAAAACCAGTACTCATGAAGGAGGTCGACTTTCTGATTTTGTGACTTCCGAGATTGAACGCTACTCTGATCAATTAAATAAATATGCCAAGATTTACGAGAATTTTTCAGAGTTTAAACCAAAAGTAGCGCTATACTTTCCGAATTTCAAGCTTCTCAAAGTAGTCGTAATTTAGAGCCTACCTTCAAAGCGAAAATCACGTTGGTTTAAATTATTTGGCGTGCCAAGGAAACCCAAGAGCACAGTTATTTTTTCTGGTGTAAATTGATTTGGTGACACAACCCCAGTAATCTCATAGGAGCCATCAGTTCCGAGTTTTATGACACCAGCTACATCAATTAATGCATTCTCACTTTCAATGCTACCAATAATTGAATCAATTGATGGGTCAAATTTAAGCAAATAATTGCCAAGAGATTGATCTGATAGTCCGTTTATCTTGAGATTAATAATATTGATATTACCATTCATCATTACCGGAAGATTGTTCACTAATTTTAGTGAGTTAATATTTAAATTAATTTCACCATCAATACCTAAATATGGAAATAATTCAGATAATGTCCCCTCAGAGAGTGATCCTTTTATGTCATGATATGTTAGTGAGCCATTAAAATTACTACTGACCAATCCATCTATCTTTCCATTAAATGGGTATAACGATATCTTATAACTTAAGTTACCACTTAAGAGCATTATCGGTTTAATTGACCATCTTATATCACGGAGAAATAGCTTATTTATGGATCCTTCACTAGCTGACCCATGCCAAACAGTGCCACTAGTACCATTGACTATTATCGATGCTGGTAGCAAGTAGCGAACAAATGCTTTTGCAGGAAAATTACTAATTGCTCCGATCAAAAAAACCACAATCAATAGGAAAATGGTTTTACCTTTTATTAAGCTTCTAAAGTCTGTCAAGGGTAATGCTCGCATCAACTTTGCCGTTGATATTATTTTGTAAAGCGGAGATATTTGCCATATCAACACTTAAATTATATACGCTTTCTAATTCATTAAGACTAAGAATTATATTATTGAAGTTACCTTCATTGATTTCAATTCGTATTGTATTATCTCCAATAGGTTGGCTTCTTTGAAGATTTTCATAGAGATTATATTTTCTGAGTACAATATCAATGACGACCACCAGTGGTTGATCAGCTCCAATATTAGGGGCTTTAACCTCATCAGCGCCTTGATTAAGTTGTTCAAGATATTTCAACTCAACGAGCGACCATTCATACTGCTTGATTTTAGTCTGAGTTAATTGATTTCGCTGATTAAGAGGCTCCCAAATAAATATATAGATTGATATTAATATTAAAAAAATTCCACTAATTATCAGCAAAAGTAATTCACGTTGCTGAAGCTCCTGAATTTGCTTTATCATGATCCTCTCAACCTGAGCTCGAGTCGACTTTCAATATTATTTGAAATTTGATTGGTGGATAAAATGGTGGCCTGAAAATTGCTATTTTGATTGATATTTCTCCGAACTTTATCAAGAGATGCTACATCTGGTGAAGTTATGCGGATATTTACAATGTCATCCTGGTAAGTAATTGTATTGATAGTGGCATTATTTTTACTCAAGGCTTCGCTTAGATTAACCAGAGAGCTCAAAAATATGGAGATCTCTGGCATAATTGGACCATTATTCTGGAGTGCTGAAATAATTCGGAGTGGATCACTAATATTGCGTGCTTTCGGATCAAATTTTCTATATTCATTTGAGAAACGATTAGCCAAATCATTTTCAAGCTCAGTAAGCTCTTTATACAATAACACCTCATTGACTATTGAAGTGAAGCCAAGGGTAATAATCAAGATTGCGACGTATTTCCACGGCCTAAAATATTTAACAATATCAATTTTTGCTGCATATTTTCCTTGCAATAGATTTACGAAATTCGAACTAACTATAATCTGTGATAGTTTTTGTATGGAGTATTTTGGAATGAGCTTTATATCAATATTGTCTTGATCTGTTTTGATTTTATCTGCTAGTTGATCATAGTTGTTTATGTCTTCACTGAGATATATTTGGATGAAATTTCCATCCTTCTTTACTTGATTGATAATATTTTTGATATCCAGTGGATTATTATTCTCTATAGCCACATTTATGTTCAAACCATTATTTAGTATGATTTTATTTGGCTCAATCATCATGGTGATTGTGTTATTGATTTTTTCAAGACCGAAAACTTCTGAAGTAATTACAGATGATTTGATATTTGATTCTTCTAAGAGTTTTAGATAATGATTAAGGCGTTTCTTTGCAATTAATGTCACGGATATTTCATTATTACCCTTAATTTTAGTAAAGCTAAAATGCAAATCTTTGATATCACCAGCAAGCTCCTCTTCTAGTGCAAAAGGTATAGCTGCTCTAATCTTCTGCATTGATTTGATAGGTAGTTTCAAAAATGTTGTTGTAGCTTCCGTTCCTGGCAATAAAACAAGGATACGATTCGATCGAAGATTATCCGGGAGATCCTCTAATGGACCTGATTGCGGTTCACTGACCTGCCTTCCTTGCTCGCTAACTTCAATCCATTCAGCGTATTCTGGAGAATGCTCATTTAGTCTAATAATAGTTTTATTTGTCATTAAATAACCCCAAAACTTCTTCTTAAAATAGCGGCACTACCATTCTCATCTCTTTTTATGACACTAAACATAGTTATACTGACAGTATCAATTCTTATTATAAGCTTTAATTGAAAATAATTAGTTGTGCCACTTATCTTAGATAAATTCTCAGGAAGAAGTAAAGATCTAAATGAGTTTGCAGCATCATTAAATCCAGAAGGGTCTCTTTCTTTTATTAGTCTTTGAGTATCATTTTTGGTGATACCCTCAGCAAGAGATTCCAAGACTAATGGATCTGCTGTATTAACATTGATTTTCGTTGGAGATGGAAGGGCGGTAATGAATTTTTTTAATACTCTGTAATCGGTTTTTGTTATTGTTTTAAGGGATAATATTTCAGAAATTGAAATCATTGGCTGATTACTTGTTCGATATGGGGGTATTAACTTAGTATACTCATCATCCTCAGCGCCACCAGGAAATGTTGGATATTGATCAGGATCTATCCAGTCGATAAGCTCTGAGGCAAGATTATTATTAATGTTTAGCAAGCTTAATAAGCGCTTGAATTGATTCAGAGAGTACTCATTGATTTTTCCATCACTTGAGACTAAATTATTCACGTTAAATTTAGCTTGTAGATCAGTAATTTCTCCAAAAACTTCACCGCCATCAATCGGCAATGGAGGTAATTCTTTTGCCCAAAATTCATTTAAATGATCTGACTTTGTATTGACCGCGTCATCTTTAAGTAAAGTTAAGATCCAGCTTTCAACGCCCAGTGCAATTTGCACACCCTGATCTCTACTGAGTGTTGTCATTGTGCGCCGTGTATCTAAGATATTATCCCATAACAAGTTTGAACTAATAATTCCAGTAATAGCTACAATCATCATAGCGGTGATTAAGGCGACACCCTTATTATGGCCTTTAATATTATTATTCATTGGATATTTTAATTAATCGATAAATTTCGGTATCGTCAGTAAAAATAATGGTTACCTTTATGGCGTTGGGTAAAATTGTATAACTATTATTGGTTTCAACATCTATAGGTGGCCACTGATCAGTCCAATCGACCTTATTTTTCAAAAAAGAAAAATTAAATTCTTTAACATTACCTAAAATAATATCACTTTGTATTGTATTCACATAAGTCTTATCTAGTACATTCCAGTAATGTCGAAGTAAATTATTTCCATCCAAACTATAAGCAATTCGTTGTAAGGTGCTCCTTTTCAACATGAGTGGATTGGGCCAACCATGCCTTGTGAGCTCAATTGGAAAAATATTAGCAGAACTTGTTGTAAGAGCAGCTAACTGAGTATTGCCAATCTCGCTTCTGATAGGTCTTCGGGCGAGCTGCAGGAAATCTTGCTCGACCAATCTTACTGCCCTCTGTAGAGACTGAACATTATCCATTCGATTAGATAAAATATCTGCTGTAATTATTGTTTGATTTAGCGTGCTATAGGCTAAGACTGATAAAATTGAAAAAATTGTAATCGAGACTAGGGTTTCAATTAATGTAAATCCTTTATTATCGGCGTGATTAATCATGGTGTGATTTTTGACTTATCTTGAATAAAGCCAGTAATGGTTCTTTCTGGAAGTTCTCTTGATGAAATGCTAACGGCTACATCAAGACGATATAAGTTGTCTATACCTGTTTCTGTGATGGTTGTCTCCCAATTCCAAGTATCTCCAGCAAAAAAAACCTCACCTTCATCCTTACCAATTTTGGGCAATAATTCATTGATTCTGTATTCCGCAATTTTATTTTGTGCAATCCAGTTAGCATATGTTCTTTGTTGCATGGAATCGGCACGCATAATATCTTGGCTAGTGACGCTGATGGCACTGCCCAGGGCGATTGCGACAATAGTTAAAGCAATCAAGACCTCAATTAGAGTAAAGGCTGAGTTTTTATCTTCTATGCTAGCAAAGCTATTCAGTAACATTTATTGCACCATCCAATGAAGCGCTTATCTCAATTACCGAATTTAAGTTTTTATAGAGTCTTAATGAGAATGGGTTCAAATCTCCGCTGGATAAAATAAGGGCATGAGGTACTCTCTCTAAATTTGAATTATCATTAGTATCGCGTTTACTATTCTTTTGTTCCTCAGTAATTTTGATTGCCTTATTTTCAATATAAAGATCGTATTGGATATTTGGAGAAAATTTTCGTTTTCTAAATACATTATCATTAATGATAATTTTCCATGATTCAAGATCGGGTATATATTCAAGAAATTGATAACCATCATCTAGAAATTCAATACCATAATCACGACTTTGCATGATTGCCTCTTCTCTAGATAATTCTATCAATGATATTAATCGACTAGCATCATTTTTCAGGTCATCATTTTTACTTGCTGTATTGATTGCAAATATTGAAATTGAGGTTATTACACCGAGAATAGCAATTACAAGCAGAAGTTCTATTAATGTAAAGCCACTGGAGTTCCTTGATTTTTGGTTACTAAGAAGTGGTGACTTTAGTTGCTGTAAATTATTACTGATTGTCCCAATTACCGATATCAGCATCGTCGCCTTCACCTCCCATACGACCATCTCTACCATAGGTAAATATATCAATTTCACCGTTTAATCCAGGGTACACATATTGGTATTGATTGCCCCATGGATCAAGTGGTGTTTTATTTAAATAGGGGCCTTTCCAATTTCTAATATTTTGTCCAACTGGTTTTACTGTGAGTGCCTTTATACCTTGCTCGTTCGATGGGTAATTAAAATTATCTAGACGATATAATCTCAGTGCACTGTCAATGTTTCTGAGATCTTGTTTGGCCGCTGAGATTTGAGCATCACCAACTCTGCCTATAATATTTGGGGCAACTATAGCTGTCAGTATGCCCAAAATTATAACCACTACCATAATTTCAATAAGAGTGAAGCCTTGATTTTTATTTTTTTTGTCCAAAATATTGCCTTAATTTTTCTTACTTCCAATTTACATCAATCATACACCTATTAATTAGATTTATTAAAGCGCAATAACATTTAAATATTAATTAATTATGGCGAAGTTATAATATAGAATTAAACTAACTTATTTTTGAATTGGAATATTTATATGTTCGCTGCGGTGTTTCCTGGTCAGGGTTCTCAGTCTATAGGTATGATGTCTGAGCTTTACTCAGCCTCTAGTATTGTCCGAGATACTTTCAATGAAGCTAGTTCAGTATTACGTTATGATCTCTGGGGATTAATAACTGATGGTCCTGAAGCACAATTAAATGACACTCTTTATACGCAACCAGCAATGCTTGTTGCTGGAGTTGCTGCATGGCGATTCTTTATATCTAAAACAACACTCAGTCCGACAATTATGGCAGGACATAGTTTAGGGGAATATACAGCACTGGTTTGCTCTGGCGCGCTGGATTTTCAGGAAACTATCGAGCTGGTTAAATATCGGGCGCAATTGATGCATCAGGCTGTACCAAACAATTCTGGTGCAATGGCAGCAATATTGGGGCTCGATAATCTCGGTGTTATTAATGCCTGTAAAGCAGCTGAAGAAGGTGAAATAGTTGAGGCCGTCAATTTCAATGCACCTGGCCAAGTCGTTATCGCGGGAGAAAAGAGTGCAGTAGAGCGAGCTATCAATCTTTGTAAAGAAAATGGCGCCAGAAGAGCTATGTTACTTAATGTCAGCATTCCATCGCATTGTAGGTTAATGCATCCAGCAGCAAAAAAATTACAAAAAAAATTAGAAGAGGTCAACTATAATAAAGTGATTATTCCTGTTCTTAATAACGTTGATGTGCAACTTTATTCTGATAAAACGACTATAATTCAAGGCCTCACGCGTCAGCTCTATAATCCAGTTCGTTGGGCAGAAACTATGCAGGACATTGCTAGTAAGGATATAGCTATTTCTGTAGAATTTGGACCAGGTGGAGTACTATCGGGCTTGGCTAAAAGAATTGATAAGAACAATCAAACCATAAAATTTAATACTATTGTTTCATTAGATAAGTTTAATGAGTTAGTGAAGAAAAATTAATTAATGACTGATTGAGGTTTATAATGGCTAATATATTTACACCAAATACACTCAAAGGCAAGGTCGCACTGGTAACAGGGGCGAGTCGTGGTATAGGTGCCGCTATTGCGTCAGCTTTAACTCAAGCTGGCGCCAAGGTAATAGGTACAGCGACAACCGAAAAAGGTGCTGCTCTTATTACAGAGAATTTAATTAGCCAAGGTAGGGGCGCTATCCTAGATATTACAAATACAGAATCATCACTTGCACTTATTTCTGATATTCTAACCCAAGAAAATACTCTAGACATTGTCATTAATAACGCAGGTATCACAAATGATAATCTTTTGGCTCGAATGAAGGAGAGTGACTGGAATGATGTCATTAACGCAAATCTTAATGGTACCTATCGAATCTGTAAACTTGCATTAAAAACAATGATGAAACAGCGTTATGGAAGAATAATAAATATATCATCAGTTGTTGGATTAACAGGTAACCCTGGCCAAACAAATTATGCTGCATCTAAGGCTGGTGTTATTGGGTTCACTAAATCTCTAGCAAGAGAGGTTGGTTCGAGAAATATAACAGCAAATATTATCGCTCCTGGGCTTATTCAAACTGACATGACTGACGCGTTAACGTCAGAACAAGCAGAAAAAATGCTCGCGCAAGTTCCGCTTAAGAGGTTTGGTCAAGTTGAAGAAATTGCTGCTATGGTAGTTTATTTAGCCTCTGATTCAGCCTCCTATATAACTGGTGAAACCATCAATATAAACGGTGGAATGTTAATGAATTAAATTGTATGTAGATTGAGAGTGAACTTTCGCCTACAATACAGCACCATAAATTAGAAATTTTGTTTAAATCACCTTGCATCAGAGATGGAAGGTAGATTGAAAAAAGTGAAAAAATAATTTAAATATTTTATTTCGTTTCTTTAGTAAGTCCTCAAGGAGAAAAAAATGAGTAACATCGAAGAGCAGGTAAAAAGTATTGTTGCTGAGCAACTTGGCGTTAAGGGTGATGAAGTGACTAATGAAGCATCGTTTGTTGACGATTTAGGTGCTGACTCATTGGATACAGTTGAGCTAGTTATGGCGCTTGAGGAAGAGTTTGACACTGAAATTCCAGATGAAGATGCTGAAAAAATTACCACTGTTCAACAAGCAATTGATTTTGTAAAATCTAAAGAATCCGAATAATTAATAATTATTTTTTTGGTATTCAGAAACGCCTCTTATGAGGCGTTTTTTTATTGTATATTAGGTTAACGATTGAATAAAAAATTTTAAATAACAAATCAAGAGATTATAAAAATTCTTAGCAAGCAATTAAAAATTCTAAAATTAATATTTTTATTACTGATCATCGCAGTGTTTATGATCGGTACTTTTTCTTATAAGGCTCTTTATTCCACTATTGATCTCACTGATCAATCTGTATTTTTTGAAATTTATCCTGGTGAGAGTTCTTCTCAAGTATTTTTACGCCTAGAAGCTAATAATATTAGTGCGCAGAGTTTTTGGCTAGATTTGTATATTCGCTTAAGTAAATCAGCGACCAAAATAAAAGCAGGTGAATATTTATTATCAGGTAAGACTAATGTGATCGAGATAATTAACTTATTCATATCTGGTAAAGTTCATTTACATGCCTTCACTATTATTGAGGGATGGTCGGTAAAAGATTTACAACAACAGATACTAAAATCTGATCTTTTTATAGATAATAACCAAGCCATTGATTGGATTAACTACACAGGTGGTTATAACAATGAAGAATCAATGTATCTCTCTGAAGGAATGTTTTTACCAGAAACATATATGATTCCAAGAAAATCAAAGGTCTCGACTTTACTTCAGCGTGCTCACGAAGCTCTTTTAAACACACTTGCGTCAGAATGGCTTAATCGCAACATGAAAATTCCTTTAGGATCTCCTTATGAAGGACTCATTCTCGCCTCAATAATTGAAAAAGAAACTGCTGTCCCTGATGAAAGGGCAAAAATTGCTAGTGTATTTATTGAAAGGTTAAAAATAAATATGCGCCTTCAAACAGACCCAACAATAATATATGGATTGGGCAATGCATTTAATGGCGATTTAACCAGAACTAATATGCGGTTGGATACACCTTATAATACTTATACACGCTATGGTTTGCCGCCTACACCAATTGCACTTCCAGGCATAGAATCCATAAAAGCCGCTTTAAATCCGGCAGATGAAAAAAATATATATTTTGTAGCGACCGGTAACGATGATGGGAGGCATATTTTTTCTACAAATAAAGATGATCATGATCTTGCTGTGCAGAAATATTTAGATAGAATTAAGAACAATTCAACTAATCAATATATAGAATAAATTCATGAAAGGTAAATTTATTACAATTGAAGGGAGCGAGGGAGTTGGCAAAACAACCAATATCAACTTCATTGTCAATTTTCTCACAAATCATAATAAAGAGGTTATAGAAACACGCGAACCAGGAGGAACAGCTGCTGCTGAGGATATTAGAAAGATATTATTAAATCCTGAAAGTGAGCTTATACCAGATATTGCTGAATTGCTTTTATTCTTTGCCGCGAGATCATTGCATCTTGAAAATGTTATTGTGCCGGCATTAAGGGCTGGTAAATTTATCATCTGCGATCGGTTCACAGATGCAACTATTGCATATCAGGGTTTTGGGCGGGGATTCGATATTGATCGAATTAATAACATTGCTCAATGGGTGCATGCTGATATCCAACCAGATTTAACCATACTTTTAGATGCGCCAGCAGAAATTGGCATGCAAAGAGCAATAAAAAGAGGCGAAATTGATCGAATGGAGTCTGAAGAAATTTCTTTTTATGAGCGAGTTAGAGAAGGTTATATTTGTTTGGCCAAACAGTATAGTGATCGTTTTGTAGTCGTTGATGCAAATCAACCCTTAGACTTGGTACAAAAAGAAATAATCATGCATCTCAAAAATTTACTACAAAAGAATTGACCTATGAATGAGATTAAACAGTTCCCTGTACCTTGGCTAGAAAAATATCGAAAACCTTGGCTCAATCAGCTAGCGAACAATCAAATGCCACATGCATTGATGCTTAGCGGTGATCGCGGTATTGGAAAACGATTATTAGCTGAGTGGATGGTCAAAAGTTTTTTAAGTGATCAAAAGCAAAATCTAACATATCCTCTATCACATAATATCAGTCCAGACTTTCATTGGCTTGCACCGGAAGATGGTAAAATGACAATTAGCGTGGAGCAAGTTCGACATCTAATTAATGAGTTGGTGAAAACGAGTTACCTCGCCAACGGTAAAGCTGCAATCATTGAACCAGCAAATGCGATGACTTTAAATGCTAAGAATAGCCTACTAAAAACCTTAGAGGAGCCCACTGAAGAAACATTGATTATTGTCGTTGTAGATAATATGCAAAATATGCCAGTTACGATTCGTAGTCGTTGCCAGCAATTAAATATCAAATCACCATCAAGCAATGAGGCGTTATCCTGGCTAAATGAGATTGATTCTAGTAAAGCATGGACGAAATTAGCGGATTATTATACTAAAACACCATTACTTGCTATTGAGAATGTAGCGAATCTTGAAAAAACTACCATATTTAAAATGCAATTAGCAGATGTAATTTTCAAAAAAGAATCACCAATTAAAGTGGCCGCGCTTTGGGCTAAAGACGATACTCAGTTTGTTTTAAATTGGTTTAGCCATTTTATTTCTCAGTTAATTTATACTGTATCCAATCGTGAATCTTCTTCAGGTGTTGATCAACAATATCCATACTTAAATAAATTATCTACAAGAAATTTATTCTGTTTTTTAGATGGAATTAATAAAGTTCGACATCAAGCATATGGATCATATAACGCACAAATGATACTTGAAGCTTTGCTAGTTGATTGGTCACAAAGTCTCACTGCTTGTATTACAGGGTGCACTGATTATACCTCTCTACCATCGAATATATTTAAACCATAACCTCTAGAGATTCTGCCATCCTCGATGAGGCTTAAACCGCGAACCATGTTTTTTTTCTAGAGTCTTGAAAGTAGTCAAAATATTCTCTATTCCTCTGTCTTTAGCATATTGAATTGGACCACCACGAAATGGCGCAAAACCAGTTCCAAATATCACACCAATGTCCAACATATCTGAATTTTCAACAATACCTTCCTCTAGGCAAGCAATTGCCTCATTTAGCATAGGTAGTATTAATCTATCTTCAGCATCTTTTGGAATATTGGCTGTCTCTTCAGGTGAAGCCTGCGCTTTAATTGGCCCTTTGTCTGACCAATCATAAAACCCTGAGCCAGTTTTTTTACCCAGTTCTTTATTCTCAACCATTCTAATTAGTTCATCTGGAATAGGGCGATTAAATGCTTTTCCTAGGACTTGGGATACATTTAAAGCAACATCTATACCAACGGTATCGACTAACTCAACTGGCCCCATAGGCATTCCAAAATTTACTGCAATCTTATCAATATCTATTGGCGCTACACCATCTTCTTTAAGGTGCATCGCTTCAGCCATATATGGAGCTAGGATTCGATTTACAATAAATCCTTCAGAGCTCTTGCAAATGAGAGGCGATTTACCGATGCCCTTAACAAAATTAAAACCTATTTGTAGTGTTTCAGGATCTGTATCATCACACTTTATAATTTCTACAAGCGGTAATTGAGCTACAGGGTTGAAAAAATGCAGTCCAATGAATTTTTGTGGTTGAGCTAGGTTAGCTCGCAAATCTTCCAGCAGAATACTGGATGTATTAGTAGCTAATATAGCAGTCGATTTCATTTGGCTTTCAACTTCTTTGTAAAGTGCTTTTTTTGCTTCTAGATTTTCATAGATAGCCTCAATAATTAAATCAGCTTTAGCTATGCCCGAGCCTGTAACATCCGAAATCAAGCGTTTTTTTGTTTGTTCTCTAGCGCTATCACCTCTGACTCTTTTATTGAATAATGTTTCAGCTCGGTTAAGAGCTGGTGTTATATCTTCCAAAGAACGATCCTGCAGTGTCACATTGAATCCTCTTAATGCACACCAACTAGCGATATCACCACCCATGATGCCAGCACCAATTACATGAATATTTTTTATTGGACTTTCAGAACGGGGGAGTTGTGCTTTTAGTTTGTTTTGTAGAAAAAAAACGCGAATTAAATTACGGCTTGTTGAGCCGCACATTAATTCTGCCATTGATCTGGCTTCAGCCTTATACCCTGTTTTGAGTGATGCGCCATGTTCCTTCCATATTTTTATCATGGCGTATGGTGCTGGATAGTGTGCTCGTTTAGCTTTCGACTTAACTTGCTTGATGAGTGTCTTGGCTATAAACCCCCGAAATATACCTAGATCAAGAATTTTTTCTAAGAGTGGTGCTGAAGAGGGTGTTGGCTGAGTTTTAATTAGCTCTCTAGCTTGATTTTGCCATTCTTCCGAGTTACATAGACGATCTATTAAGCGATTTTTATATGCGCTGGATACTCTAATGGGTTTACCGGTGAGCATTAATTTCATTGCAGCTCTCACGCCAGTTAGCTTAACCGTTCTAACAGTTCCACCAAAACCAGGATGCAATCCTAATTGAACTTCTGGCAAGCCAATAATCGGCTTGTCATTTTCATAGGCTAATCGGTAGTTGCAGGCCATTGCTAACTCAAGCCCACCTCCAAGTGCATAACCATTAATTACCGCCACTGTTGGGCAGTTGAGGTTTTCCAGTGCATCCAGTACCTGTTGACCTTGACGAATTAACTTATAGGCTTCATCGACATCATGAATCGTAGTAAATTCATTTATGTCAGCGCCCATAATAAAACCATTCTTTTTTCCTGAATAAATCACTAAACCTGCAGGTAAATTTAGCTCAAGATGTTCGATTATCATGGCAAATTCTTTGAGGACGTCGGCAGATAATACATTGGCTGAACTTTCTAATTTGTCAAAACACAACCAAGCTACATTATTTTGATCAAGGTCAAGTGCCCAGTGCTGCATATTTATATTATTCGTCATATTTATTACCTGTAATAATCTTCGTTTGTGGTTAGTATAAGTTAGTATTATTGGTAGCACATTATTTTTTTAAGGATAGATAATGACAATTTTAATCGCACATCGAGGTGCAAGTGGTTATGTTCCTGAACATACCTTATGTTCGGTTGCTCTTGCTTATGGCTTAGGGGCAGATTTCATTGAGCAGGATATTGTTTTATCGCGAGATAATCACCCAATAGTATTACATGATATTTATTTGGATCAAGTCACTAATGTTGCGGAAGTCTATGAAGAAAGAAAAAGAAGTGACGGCCATTGGTATGCTAGAGATTTTCTTTTAGCGGAGCTTAAACAGTTAAGGGTTCATGAGCGCGGACTTGAGGATAATAGTGGCCCTATATATCCAAAGCGATTTCCTTACAAAAAAGGAAAATTCGAAATTCCAACTCTTCAAGAGGAAATTGATTTAATTAAGGGTTTAAATCAATCTACCGGAAAGAATGTAGGGATTTATCCTGAAATAAAGAGACCTGCGTGGCATCGGCAAGAGGGTGTTGATATTACTCAGTTCGTTCTTCAGGTTTTAATCAAAAATAATTATCGGACAGGAGCGGATAATATCTATTTGCAATGCTTCGATTCCTTGGAGTTAAAACGTGTAAAAGCTAAATTTAATTCTGCCTTACCTTTAATTCAATTGATTGGAAAAAACTCTTGGCGAGAATCAGCTGATGACTATGACAAGATGGTATTAGAGGCAGGTTGTAAAGAAATTGCCAACTACGCAGTTGGAATTGGCCCTTCACTTGATCTTCTTTATACAACCAGCTCAATTAATAACAGTGTTATCCCAACAAGTCTTACTAATTATGCAAGGAAATATGATCTCAAGATGCATCCTTTTACTTTCAGGAAAGATAGTTTCCCATTAGTATTCGAATCATACGCAGAAATGATTGCTTGGTTTACAACTGAACTTAAAATTGATGGCCTTTTTACAGATTTTATCGATATCACAAAAAAGCTAATGGAAATTTCAAAGAGTTAATTGAAAAACATCTTTCATTAAAGTGTCAAATTTATCTAAGTGCCACGAAAATATATATGCATCTGGATTAAATATAGTAGTTTTATACAAGTCATATAAGTGATAATTACCCTTCCAAAACGCAATAATACATGTATCATTAGTTTTATAGAGTTTAAAAACTTTATGTTTAGTAGCAGCGGTAAGTTAATTACAACTGCATGTGGCCCCAACATCTTAATGATGAAGGGTTGGTATAATTTAGTAAATACCGAACTTAAATGTCTTAATAAGCAATAAAAGACTGAGTTTTCGGGGGGAAATATGAACTTTAATATTCGTCGCAAATTAGCGAAATCACTTTGCATACTGGTTGGCTTTACTGTTACTAGTGTCAATGCTATTGAAATTGAAGAAATTGTTGTCACAGCGCAAAAACGCGCTCAAAATCAACAAGATGTACCTGTCGCATTGGATGCGTTTTCAGGTGAAATGCTTCAAAAATCAAGTATTAAAACAATGCGTGACTTAGCAGGAATGACACCTTCACTTGATTCTTATCAGAGTCAAAGTGCTGGTTTCTCTAGCTGGGGGATACGTGGATTAAATACTAGCTCACAAAACTTCGGTCTTGAATCTGCTGTAGGTGGATATGTTGATAATGTATATCGTTCACGACAAAGCTCGATTAGTAATCAATTAGCTGATATTGAGGCAGTTGAAATATTACGTGGTCCCCAAGGTACCTTATTTGGTAAAAATACCTCTGCTGGTGCGGTTAATATCCGAACAGTAGCGCCTAGCCATGAAAGAGATGGTTTCTTCGAGATCGTCGGTGGTGACTATGGTTTGGTTAACGTAAATGCCGCTGCTAATTTTTCTTTAATTGATGATAAATTAGCCATGCGAGCAACTTTATTTAGTAGTGATCGTGATGGTTATATAACCAATCTTTCGGATGTAAATGGTCCTAAAATAAACGATCGAGATCGTATGGGTGGTCGTTTACAATTTCTATACACTCCAAGTGATCGTACTAGCATGCGTTTAATTATGGATTATGCTGAACTCGATGAAGTTTGTTGTGCTGCAGGGACTATGAAAAACAACTTTGTTAGCCCGGTAACTGGTAAGCCTGGTTCAGATGGTCTAATTGCTGCACCAGTGGCAGCAGGTGGTTTG
>Ga0257114_1000554_pt1 | contig 29250 bp, 15 predicted proteins | sample SI112_10mmetaG_FD_190149 | JGI IMG/M metagenome (GOLD analysis project Ga0257114, IMG submission 190149) | Marine microbial communities from Saanich Inlet, British Columbia, Canada - SI112_10m | ecosystem: Environmental > Aquatic > Marine > Inlet | place: Canada: British Columbia | collected...
AGAAAAAAAAAAGAAATGATTAACACTCTAATAAAAAAAAAGTTTTCATATATAAAAAACGGATACAGGATTCAAAGATATGCAAAAAAATTCCGCAGAAAATTTTTCAACTGTAGAGATCGACCCAATAACTGGTGAGTATCTTATTACGATACCGGAATGGATATGTGATGAGAAGGGGTGGTATGAGGGAACAGAAGTAAATATCGAGGTAGAGAATGATTGTATTATTATCAAGGATCTCGAAGAACCGCGGTCTTGACAATGTATAGATAGAGTGTTATGATAGTGACGTAGTTACTTAATGTTATGGCTAAAGGATTTACTGTAAAAGCAAAAACACCCAAAGCACCTGAGAGTGCTCCAGAATGGGATTATGAAAAGGCAAAGGAAATGGTAAAAGGCAAATCCATTGTCTTTTGTTTACCAGGTAGAGGAGTTTCTTACACATATCTCAAAAACTTTGTACAACTTTGTTTTGATTTAGTGCAAGCAGGAGCAAGCATCCAGATTTCGCAAGATTATTCATCGATGGTAAACTTTGCAAGATGCAAATGTTTAGGTGCGAATGTATTGCGAGGACCGGATCAAATTCCATGGGACGGCAAATTAAAATATGATTGGCAGTTATGGATTGACAGTGACATTGTGTTTAACACTGAGAAGTTCTGGCAATTGGTACTGATGGATGAAGATATTGCAAGTGGATGGTATATGACAGAAGATGGTAAGACCACTTCAGTTGCACATTGGATGGAAGAGGATGATTTCCGTAATAATGGTGGAGTGATGAATCATGAAACCGGGGAGAGTATTTCAAAACGTCGCAAACCGTTCACTGTCGATTATGCAGGATTTGGATGGTTACTATTAAAGCACGGAGTCTTTGAACATTCTGAGATGAAGTATCCATGGTTTGCTCCAAAGATGCAAGTATTTGAGAGTGGAGATGTGCAAGATATGTGTGGAGAGGATGTATCATTCTGTCTCGACGCTATCGAAGCAGGATTTGAGATTTGGTGCGATCCACGTATCAGAGTTGGGCACGAGAAGACAAGAGTTATCTGATGAGTCTGACAAAATATACAATTTTCCATAAAGGGAAAGTACTGTATAAGAACTTAACCGAGGAAGAATATTTTGATACTATAGAGGATCTTTCTGAACAATATTATCAGAAAGGTTCTCCAAGACCACAAGATTTAGAAACAAAAATGATGAGTAATTAAGGAGCATTATGGCAGTTCGTTCAAAGATTGGATTGAGTGGAGACGGTTTTGTGGAATCAAAACCGAAGAAAACTCGTCAGGGAAGTGGGAAGCACACGAAGTATGCCGCGACTTCTCGTAATGGAAAACGTAAAGTATATCGAGGACAGGGACGTTGATATATACATTTAGTTTTGTAACGTCACATGGCATGTTTGATTGCAAATCTTCCTTCACAAGAAGTATGGGTTAGAAAAGAATATCTTACAGACCATCAAAGTGGACACGGTGAATTTGTAAAGGGCGTCTGGGTTTCGGTTAAATCGATTCCTGGACGTGCTTTTTATTTTGAGACCTATCTACCAGAATATGCGGCAATGTATGATAAATTACCTATCAGTGCCTTTGTAACAGACCCTGAGACACCGACTCCGGATATGAACCTACCAAACCTTCAGTTTTGGAATTGTATGGACTACGGGGTCGTTTCGGTGGATAAGAAATTTATTGGTTCAATGGACTTTGAATGTTATACAAGGGACTTTGGTAATGTAAAGGGAACTTATATTTGTACAATAGATAACTATCACCATGATCCGGACTATGTTGATTGGGCAACCAGTGAAAATCCTGCCGAACACAAGTCTCATAACCTGATTGAACTTGAGAATGGACAGTATGCACTGTATCCAAACAATAGATTACGTATTTTTGATAATAGTTTGACACCTGTCGAACCAAAGACACCTGACTTTAAGGTTTCGACTCAATATTATCAAGTTGAAAATGGATTTGAACGACTTGGAATGGGACGTGAGGACGAATATTTCTGGAAAACGGCACAAGAACGTGAATATTCGTCCGAAGAGGGTGAAAATAAATAAAAATAGGGATAGAAACCCCTTAAAAAGTTTCATTTTAACAAAATAGGAGTAAAATGGGCAATTCACCAGTTGATAGAAATGAAAATTATATGCAGGAAGTGTGGGGAACTACAAGTTTGACCACAGATTATTGGTCATTACCCAAAAAAACGAATGATCCAGAAGAAAGAGTGCTTCAAGAAATTATGCACGATGATTTGAAGAAAGGACAAAAGAATCTTCAAGAATAGAGTATAAATATAATTAAGAAAACTCTTTAACAATGGCAATTCAGAGGATATCACGGGCATTTAAGGATATTAGCTTGTCTTTTGATCCCCATCCTGTGACAAAAGACTTACCCATTCTCAAAAACGAGATAGCAATTCGCAGATCTGTGAGAAATATTGTTCAGACAATACCTACCGAAAAGTTTTTCAATTCAATATTTGGATCTGACATAAGAGGAAGTTTGTTTGAATTTGTTGATTTTGGTACATCTTCTGTAATTAGTGATCAAATTATGATATCCATCAATAATTTTGAACCAAGAGTCGATAATTTGCAAGTCGAAGTTCTACCAAGACCAGACCGTAATGCATTTGATGTTACTGTAATATTTGATATTATTGGCCAAGAGTTTCCAACACAAGAATATTCTTTCCTTTTAGAGGCAACAAGGTAATATGCCTTTTACAAAATTCGCTAATTTAGATTTCGATCAAATAAAAGAATCTATCAAAGATTATTTACGTGCAAATTCTGATTTCACGGGGTTTGACTTTGAAGGTTCTAATTTTTCAGTATTGATTGAGACTTTAGCATATAACACTTACATAACAGCATTCAACTCAAATATGGTTGTGAATGAGTCTTTCTTGGACTCTGCAACACTCCGTGAGAACGTTGTTTCTCTTGCTAGGAATATTGGGTATGTTCCCAAGTCAAGAAGTGCTGCAAAGGCATCTATAACCTTTACAGCAAACGTTAATGAATCTACATCACCAACTTTAACATTAAAAAAAGGATTGGTTTGTGTTGGAAATTCAAACGATACTTCATATACATTTTCGATATTAGAAGACATACAGAGACCATCTAATATTTTAAATTTTGATGTTGGAGGTGTTCCTACTACTGGAAGATCTGCAACGTTTTCAAATATTGATGTTTATGAAGGAACTTTTCTTACTAAACAATTTTTAGTTGATTCATCCTTGAATCAAAACTTTATTCTTAATAATTCATTTATTGATACCTCAACAATAAAAGTATATGTAAAGAAAGAAGGGGAATCTGGATTAGGAATAGAATATAAATTAATTGATAATATCACCAATGTTAGAGGAACTTCTTTTGTTTATTTGATACAAGAAATTCAAGATGAAAAGTACGAACTTTTATTTGGTGATGGTTTAATTGGAAGAAAACTGGAGACAGGAGAAATAATCACTGTAAATTATCTTATTACTAGTGGAAAAGAAGGTAATGGTGCGAATAGATTTTCATTTTCTGGAAATGTAGTTGATAGTGATGGCAATGCAATTTCTCCAGAACCATTTACTGTAACTACAAACCAATCATCTATGAATGGTGGAGAGATTGAATCTATAGATTCTGTTAAATATTTTGCCCCAAGAATATATTCTGCACAGAATAGAGCAGTTACTGGAAGAGATTATGAGTCAATTATAAAAACAATATATCCAGATACTGAATCTGTATCTGTTGTTGGTGGTGAAGAATTAAATCCACCGGAGTTTGGGACAGTTCAAATTTCAATTAAACCCAAAAATGGATTTTTAGTATCCGAATTTAATAAATCTAGAATTTTATCGCAACTCAAACAATATTCAATATCGGGAATTAATCAAAAAATTATAGACCTTAAAATTTTATATGTTGAGATTAACTCATTTGTTTATTATAATGATTCGATGGTATCAACACCTGAAGATTTAAAATCCAAAGTAATCAATTCACTTACAAATTATTCAGAATCAACTAACTTGAATAAATTTGGAGGAAGGATTAGGTATAGTCAAGTATTAAAAACTATTGACAGCACCGATACTTCTATAACATCAAATATTACTAGAGTTACAATAAGAAGAAATTTATTTGGATTACTTAATCAATTTGCACAGTATGAATTATGTTTTGGAAATCAGTTTCATGTTTCTGAAGATGGAAGAAATATTAAATCTACTGGGTTCAGAGTATCTGGAGAGAGTGATATTGTTTATTTGACTGATATGCCAAATGATGATAAAAAAACTGGCATTCTTTCTATTGTTAAAAATTTATCGGATGGTACTATAAGAATTATTTCAAAATCTGTAGGAACAGTTGATTACATTAAAGGTGAAATTAATTTGGGAACACTAAATATTACATCAACTGTAAGACCAAATAATATTATAGAGATACAGGCATTTCCGGAATCAAATGATGTTGTCGGATTAAAAGAACTTTATATCAATTTTGACATTGGAAAAAGTAAAATAAATATGATTAAGGATGTTATTTCATCTGGGGATGAAATATCAGGTACAGTCTTTAACAGAGATTTTTACACGTCAAGCTATTCAAATGGAAGTTTAATCAGAGAGTAATATGATACAAACTGGAATTGAATCTAGAATCAAGATTCAGGAAATAATTTCTAATCAATTACCGGAATATGTTTTGGATGAAAGTCCAAAGGCATTAGATTTTTTAAAACAATATTATATTTCTCAAGAGTATCAAGGTGGCCCTGTTGATATTGCAGAAAACCTTGACCAATATTTAAAAGTAGATAATTTAACTCCAGAAGTAGTTGTAGGATTTACAACTTTATCCTCCGATATCGGATCTGATGATAACATAATTAGTGTTCCTAATACGAAAGGATTTCCTGAAAAATATGGACTGTTAAAGATTGATGATGAAATTATCACATACACTGGAGTTACTACAAACACTTTTACTGGATGTATTCGTGGTTTTAGTGGAATTACTAGTTATCATCATGATCTAAATGCAGAAGAATTAGTATTTTCGGATACAACTGCTGATTCTCATACTTCAAATTCACCAGTAAACAATTTAAGTTCTTTATTTTTAAAAGAATTTTACAAAAAATTAAAATCTACATATACTCCCGGATTTGAGAATAGAGTTTTTAATTCTGAAGTAGATGCTGGAAACTTTATAAAAGAATCTAGATCATTTTACGAATCTAAAGGCACTAATGATTCTTTTAGAATACTATTCAATGTGTTATTTGGAGAAACTCCAAGAATAATTAATCTTGAGGAATATCTAATAAAACCATCAGATGCAAAATTTATTAGAAAAGAAATATGTATTGCTGAAGCTATTAGTGGTGACCCTGCAAAAATAATCGGACAAACATTAACAAAATCGACAGATCCTACAACTAATGCTTCCATATCTTCAGTTGAAATATTTACAAAAGATCAAAAGGTATATTATAAAGTAGGGTTATTTGTTGGATATGGTGATAATAGTAATGTTCAAGGTAATTTTATAATTACTCCTAACTCAAAAGTTTTGGAGAATGTCAGTATTGGTGCTTCTATAATATCTGTAGACTCTACAATTGGATTTAATCAGACTGGAATAGTATATTCTGGAGATAATACTATTACATACGTTGATAAGAGTATTAATCAGTTTTTGGGATGTTCTGGAGTTGTTGGTGTTATTACTGCCACAGATAATATTTTTTCAGATGATACATATTTTTCTTATGAAGATGGGGATATAACAAAAAAAGTCGTTCTTAGATTAACAGGAGTTCTTTCAAATTTTGTTCAAAAATCAGATTCAATTTCTGTTAATGAAGGGCAAATCTTAGGAGTTAAGAGTATTGGGACTTTAATTGAAAATCCAGAACAAAATAAAACATATACAGAAATTTTTGCAAATTCTTGGATTTACAATACTAGTTCTTCAATAGAAATTGATAGTTTTGTTGGAGGATCAAATCCAACTGGTGTTATATTAAAAACTTCTGTGGATAGATCTCAATTGAAAAAAGGTGATCGAGTAGAATTTATAGACGAGCAAACAAATAATGTAATATATCCTACAGATACCTCGGATATTCCATTCGTAAATGCCGATATTAGATCCAATTTAGTTTCTATAGGAAATTTAAGTTCCTTTTCCCCAAATGAGGGGCAATTTATAAAATTAAGAAGAAAAATTAATAAGGCAAATAGTTCTTCTGTTGATTTTAAATATGAAAATAATAGTATTATTTCTGATGTTCAGAACATGTATGTTGATGATGATAATTTTGCATACATAGCATCAAATTCACTTCCATCTTGGGGAAATGGACTTACAAATTCATATGCATATCAAATAAAAGAAAAAATTAAATCGGCATCAATCTCTTCTTCTGGAAGTATTATTGATTTTGATATTGATACTGGTTTATATTCTACTATTTTCTTTGATACTCCTGTCCCATTTATAAGTGGAGAAAAGGTTCAATATACTCCATCCGGAGAACCTTTAAAAGGATTGGAAGAAGGTTCTTATTATATTAAGATCGTATCTAATAGTGACGGTAAAAAAATAAAACTTTATAGATCCCCTTCCTTTTTAGTTTCTGATGCAAATTCTATTCAATTCAAATCGACTACTTCAGAATTAGAAACTCATACGTTTACTTTATATTCTCAAAAATCGAGAATAATAAATCCTCAGAAAATTTTAAAGAAATTTTCTTTAAATCCTAATATTAAAGATGGTATTGGAAAAGAAACAGTATCAGGATCAATTGGAATGTTGATTAATGGTGTCGAAATTTCAAATTATAAAACTTTCGATAAAGTTTATTATGGTCCAATAGAAAATGTTAAAGTTTTAAATGGTGGATTTAATTTTGATGTTATTAACACTCCATACATAGGTGTATCTACCAGTGCTGGAACAACATCTTTAGTCTTACCAGTTATAACTGGAACAGTAACAGATATTATTATAGATAAGCAAGATTTTGATATTAAAGAAGTATTGTCAATTAATATTACTGGTGGAAATGGATCTGGAGGATCGTTCGAACCAGTATTAAATAGAAGAAGAAGAGAAATATTATTTGACGCAAGAACGACCACACAGGGTGGTGGTATAAGTACAACCACTAATCAATTAACATTTTTAAGTAATCACAATATTACGAATGGACAAAAAATTACCTATAGAAATAGTGGTAACCAAAGTGTTGTTATTGGTCTAGGATTATCTACATTATCTGACAATGCAAATTATTTTGCAAAAGTTGATAATAACACAACAATACAATTATTTAATACTTTTGATGATTATTTAAATGGAAATAATCAAATTTCATTTGCAACTACTTCAATAAGTGGAATACATAAATTTTTGACAGAATTTTCAACAAATACTGTTTCAGAAGTAAAAATTATAGAAGGTGGATCATTTACAAATAGAAAAGTCTTAGTCAAACCAACAGGAATTTCTACTTCTAAATATACGATAAACTTCAATAATCATGGATTTTCTAGTGGAGAAATTGTAGAGTATTCACCTGTTGTTGGATTGGGAACTACACAACCACAAACTATTTCAGGATTAACTACAACTAATCAATATTTTATTTTAAGAAATGATGAAAAATCTTTCAGAGTATGCGATGCTGGTATTGGAGGAACAAATACTACAAATTATGATCAAAATAATTTTGTAAAATTTTCTTCTGTTGGAACTGGTTTTCAACAGTTTAAATATCCGGATATAAAAGCAAATATTGAGTTTACAACAGTTGGTATCGCAACATCAACGCAAATTCAATCCATAACTGCAACACCAGTTGTTAAGGGATCTATTGAAGAAATTTATGTTTATGATCCAGGAACAGGATATGGGTCAAATATTTTAAATTTTGAAAAGAAACCTTCTTTTACAATTAAAAATGGTAGAGATGCTCAAATAGTTCCTATTATAGTTAATGGATCTATTAATGAAACAAACATACAATTTGGTGGATATGAATATTTTTCTACTCCAGATTTGATAGTTTCAGATCCAACTAATGCGGGGAGTGGTGCTAAGTTAAGAGCTATAGTTACTAATGAAAGAATAACTGGAGTAAATATTGTTAATGCAGGAATAGGATATTCTACTTCCAGCACAATTAAAGTCATTCCTAGTGGCACTGGTGAAATTTTAGAGGCATCTATAAGAGAACTTACTAGTAACCAAGTCGAAAAATTAAATACACCAGAATATGAAATATTAAAAGATAACAATGATGAATTATCATACTCAGTAACTGGATATTTTAAAGATTTACAATCTTCATTTAATGATACCAATTCAACTTTGTCTAATATTATTGGATGGGCGTATGATGGAAATCCCATTTACGGACCATATTCAATTGTAGATCCAGAGAACATAAGTTCTGGTATTAAGACTATGACATCTGGTTATACAAAAAATGTATCCAATGTTTATGATAGACCATCAATTTCAGATTTTCCTTTAGGATTTTTTGTTGAAGATTATAGTTTTAATAATCAGAACGGCACTCTCGATAAAAATAATGGAATATTTGCAAAGACAAAAGATTTTCCAAATGGAGTATATGCATACTATGCGTCTATAGATGCTATTACAGGAGAACCACAATTCCCATACTTTATTGGAAATTCTTTTAGATCAAATACGATTGATGAAAATGAAAGTTTAAATCAAAAATTTGATTTTGATAATTCATCTCTTTCTAGAAATACTTTAGGATATAAAATTCTAGAATCGAATGCTCATAATGATTTTATTATTGAAAACAATAAAATTGTAGACCAACAAATAAATGTTGAACATATTAGTGAAGGATCAATTTCTGGTATTTCGGTTATCAATAGTGGAGATGATTATAAAGTAAACGATTTATTGAATTTTAATAATGATGATACTAATGGTGGAGGAATTTATGCCAAGATTTCATCTTTAAAAGGGAGGAATGTTGATAGAATTGATACTTCATACGAAGTTTATAATGATGCGGTATTTACTTGGAGAGGAGATGATAAAGTAACTATAACAATCTCTCCTTTCCACACATTATTGGACAAAGATTATGTTTCAATATCTGGATTTAGCACTTCAAATCTTTCCATATTAAATGGATATTATAAAATTAATGTCCCATCTATTTCAAATGTAGGATTGACGACAGAAATTGTATCGTCCGGAGCAGCTACAACAGAAATATATGTGACACAGATTCCATCGGGAGTTTCTGTTGGCAGTAGCATTGGAATTGGAACTGAAACTTTAGAAATCTTAAATGTATATCAAGATAAAAATGTTTTTAGAGTAAATAGGAGTCTTCCCGGAACCGCACATACTATAGGAGTTGCAGTATCATTTAAACCAAAAACACTTATAATTGATCAAAAGATAGATTATTTTGATTCTAAAGTGAATAATAAAGTTTACTTCAATCCACAAGAATCGGTTGGTTTTGGAACAGTAGCAGGAATTGGATATAATGTAACATATTCTTTTGGAGAAGAGGTGATTGTAGGATCTATTCCCACACAAAGAATTAGTATTAAAGATCATCCTTTTGAAACTAATCAGAGACTTACATTTAACAGAAATGGTAATGCTAATATTTCTATTTCAACATCTCCCACAGGAACACCATTTAATTTACCAACAACAGTTTATGCTGTTAATAAGTCTCCAAGTACCATTGGTATAAAAACTTCTTTGACTTCTGGCGAAGTCTTCTTTATATCGGGAGGAGATAATGTCGATGATTATTATTTTGACACTCATAACACACAACAACTTGGAAAAGTTGAGAAAATTTTATCAACTGTTTCAATATCAACTTCTCATTATCATGGATTAATTAAAGGTGACTTAATTGCCATGAATGTAGATCCAAATCTTTCTGTTGGTATTGGAACTTCTATAGCAGTAAGATTGAAGAGGAATTTATTCACAAATAATTTGCAGATTAATCCTATAGGATTTAACTCTTTAGGAATTAATACAATTTCAAATCAAATTAACATCGAAAATCATGGTCTAGAAACTGGAGATAAGGTATATTACGAATCTGATTCAATATCTTCTGGTTTAGATACTGGATCATATTTTGTATACAGGGTCAATTCAGATAATATTAAGTTAAGTCATAGTAATATTAATGCAAATAAAAATCCACCAGTAGTTGTAAGTATTGGTGGAACTGGAGGATCATCTCAAACTATATCTTTAATTAATCCAAGAATACAATCAGTATTAAATAATAATTTAGTATTTGATCTTACAGATTCTTCTTTAGAAGGATATTCATTTAAACTTTATTATGATAGAGATTTTAATAATGAGTTTATATCAACAGGTTCTACAGAAACTTTTAGTATATCTAGTGTTGGAACAATAGGAGTAACTAATAATGCTTCAATTACTATTAATAATAGTCCCGGATTACCTAAAAAACTTTATTACTCTTTAGAGAAATCTGGGTACATAAGTTCTTCTGATAAAGATGTAAACAATTTTTCAGAAATTTTATTCATTGATAGTGCATATAATAAAACTTATAATGTTTTTGGTATAGGATCAACTACGTTCCAAATTTCTTTACAAGAATCTCCAGAAAAATTAACATACACTTCTTCTGAATGTGATAATTTAGAATATACAACAACTTCAATATCAGCATCTGGTCCAGTAAATGATCTTAAACTTATATCTGGTGGATCTCAGTATAAAAAATTACCCACACTTTCAAATGTCAGCACAGTAAATGGAACAAATTTATCAGTATCATTAAAATCTGATAATATTGGTTCAATTAAAGAAACTAGATCTATTAATGAAAAATTTGAATATTCTTCAGATAAGACTTTAAATCCAAGAGTTTTTATATCTCCAAAAATTATTTTAAAAGATTCAAATACAATTGGTATTGTAACTATAACTTCTGGTGGATCTGGATATACATCACCACCACAGATTATCATTATTAATAATGATACGAGAACCGAAGTAAAAAATGGAGTGATTAGGACAGAAATAACTGGCAATTCAATTACTAATTTAATTATTGATGTTCTACCTAAAGGAATATCTGACCAATCGGCAGAACTTTTTACTGTTAATAACACTAATGGAATTAGTATTAAGCAAGTTAATTCAGAAGAAAATAGTGGAATTTTTACGTGTATTCTTACAACACCATCTTTAGGATTTGATGAAGATGTTTTTTCTGTAAATGAAGAAGTTTTTATAGAAGGAATACAAAAATCTAGTACTACTGGAGATGGATTTAATTCCAGTGATTATGGATATAAATTTTTAAAAGTGGTAAAATATGAAAATAAATTGACACCTGGATTATTTGATGATCAAGTTACTATTAGTATTGCAGGATTGGGAACAAATGTAGGAGTTGCAAAAACAATTCAAGATTCATTTGGAAACATTATTGCCAAGAAAGATTATCCAACTTTTTCAGTTTCACTATCTACATCAGGATTTGAAATTGGAGAGACATTAATATCTAATGGTATTGAGAGAAATCTTAAAGTTACCGATTATGATAGTTCAGGATCACTTAAAGTGCTTGGAACATATAATCTTTCTGTTAATGAAACAATTGTCGGCAAATCTTCAGGAAATATTGCCACTATAGAATCTTTAATAAACTATGATGGAATTTTTGAAATAAAATTTTCTAATAGAAAAAATCAAGGTTGGGAAAAACAAACTGGAAAATTGAGTGAAGATCATCAAGTTCTTGCAGATAATGACTACTATCAAAGTCTTTCATATTCTATCAAGAGTAGACAGCAGTGGAATGATATTAGAACACCTGTCAATAGTTTAGTTCATTCAATTGGTATTAAAAATTTCGCAGATACAGAAATTATTTCTGACGGAGACGAAAGAGTTGGAATTACGAGTTCTTCTAATGTAACGACGATTATAAGAGATTTTACTGATGAAAAGAGAGTTGATACTATCAACAATTTTGATTTTGTGAAAGATATAGATCTAGTAGAAGATAAATCTAAATTCTTAGAGTTAAAAAATAAAAAACTTACAAACTATCAACTATCTATATCTAATATTGGATTGAGAATAGATGATATTAAAGAACAATTTTCCAACCTTGAAGATGATCCTTACCCATATACAAACATCACAAAAATTGATGATGAAGATACTTACAATAACTATCTGTTTAAAGTTTCCGATACAAGTGGAAAAAATCAAGTTCAATTGACAAGTTTATTGTTTCTGAACAATTCAGTCAATACTAACAAAAATAATATTGCTATTTTAGAAAAACAATCCTTAGTTAATGTAGGATCTGGATTCACTACAATTGATGGGGAGCAATATGGAGATTTTTCAATAGAAACTGATGAGTTTAATGATAAGTATATAAGATTTACTCCCAAAGACCCTTTCAATACTGAATATGATATTAAGTATATTGATAAAAAATTTAATAATGAAAATATTGGAGTAGGTACAACAACAATAGGATTTATTGATATCACTTCTCGTAGTCAAGAAATTCTTACAGGGACTACAGATAATATTATTGGTGTCTCAACAGATAAATTTGTATCTTTCCATGTTAATGCACAAATTTATACAGAAGTTACTAAGGACATGAATTTTGTAGAGTTGTATGTAACTCATGATGGGATAGATACAAATATTTCGGAATTCTATTTTGATACTGAAGATTTTTCAAGATCGTCTAATCTTTTGGGACATTTCGACTCCAACATAGATTCTGGATCATTTAATTTAAATTATACTAATGATACGGATGAAGATGTAATTGTCAAAACACATATAGTTGGATTTGGAACAAAAAACCTATCAGATTCTGTTGGAATTGGAACATTTAGATACAGGTTACTAAATCAACCAGAAGGTAATGAACGATCTGCAATTTACGAATCTGGAGTATCTACAACCACTTCTGGTGTTTCTACTTCTTTCTTGAGATTGAATAAAAATAATTTTGATTCTGCAAGATCTTTAGTTGAAGTTAGTATTGGATCTACAAAATCAATCCATCAAGTCTTGATGGTTCAAGATACTACTGATATTTACACTCAAGAATATTCATTACTGTCAATAGGAAGTACAAGTGGAGAATCTAGTCCACTAGGAGTAGGAACTTTTGGAGGAGAATATTCTGGGGATGATATTTTAGTTAAGTTTTATCCAGATTCTAATTTTATTGGGGATATAAGAATTAATTCTTATAGTGAGTGTTTATACACCACAGTTGATTTTATCAATCAAGCACCAAATCTTATATATGGCAATTCTATTGAAACGGTAAATACTGGAGCATATTTGGCAATTAATGGAGATAGAATTAATAAAAAAGATTTTGTATTGAGATCAAAAACTACTCCAATTTTTGCAAAATCATTTAACCCTTCAGATGCTAATATTCTCAATCTTTCAACAGGAGTATTTTCAATTAATAATCATTTCTTCAGTAATGGTGAAGAATTAATATATACTCCAAAATCTACTTTTGTTGGTGTTGGATCAACTCCAATGATGTATCAAAACGGTTCTACTGTTGCAGAACTTCCTTCAAAAGTATTTGCTATTGTTGATAATGATAACAGTTTCTCAATATCAACAGTTAAATCGGGAACAGCTGTTATATTTACATCTGTTGGTGAAGGAAATTCTCACGAATTTTCAATGGCAAAGAGAAATGAAAAGGCTATTATTACTATTAATGATGTTGCACAATATCCAATTATTTTTGCTAAAGTTTCACAAACCTTATCTGGAAATGGTGGAAGTATTTCAGAATCCTCAACTATTTTCTCTTTGAGTGGTATTACAACCATATATCCTCTTGATATATTGAGAGTTGATGATGAATATATGAAAGTTGTTAATGTTGGATTGGGGACAACAAATATTGGACCTATTTCCAACTCCGGAACAGAAACTTTGGTTGAGGTTGAGAGAGGGTTTGTTGGATCATCTGGAACGTCCCACACAGATTCAACATTATCTAGAATTTATAAAGGATCTTATAATATTGTAGGTGACAAAATTTTCTTTACACAATCACCTAGAGGTAATCCCAATATTATAAGAAAAGATAATAATCTAGTATTCCAAACATCAAAGTTTTCTGGTAGAGTATTCTTAAGAAAAAATTATACTACAAATTCAGTTTATGATGACATTTCTAGAGAGTTTAATGGAATTGATAGAAAGTTCACTCTCACTATCGATGGAGAAAACACTGCAGGTATTGGGGTAAGTGGTGGAAATGGACTTGTATTTATTAATGGAATATTCCAAGCACCGACTACTATAAACAATCCATCAAACAACTTCTCTATTATTGAACAATCAACACCCACGGGAATATCTTCTATTGTATTCAGTGGTATTAGAACAGAAATATCAGATGCAAGTAGTATTTTCATTTCCGATTCTGATGTAAATCAGAATCAAATTCCTAGAGGAGGTATTATTGTTTCTTTAGGATCTACCGAAGGAATTGGTTATGCACCTCTTGCTGGTGCGGCAGTAACTGCTGTCGTTGGTGCTGGAGGTTCAATTGTCTCTGCTGGACTCGGAATTACTGATGATAATGGTTCTGGATATAATGGTTTAGTTTCTATTGAAGTAAATGTAGTAGATATAGAATATGATCATAAATTTGTAAGTTCCGGAATAAGTTCAATTACTGATGATACAGGTAGTACTCATACTGCAACAAACGCTGTTTATAATTCTGTGTCGGGAGATTTAACTTTAACTATTCTCAATCATGGGTTAACAACATCAAATACGATTGGTATTGCTACTGATGGACTAGTGTTTACTTGTTCTAAGAATAGTCATGCAACAAATCATCCGTATCCAAGAGCAATTTCTAAAACCAAATTGAGAAGAGGGGAATCTGGGGGAGATCCTATTCATAACCAACAAGTATCAATTGCAGCAACTACATTGAATACAGTTCAAATCAATGTAGGTCCTGGAGGAGGTGCTGGTGCAGGAGCAACAATTTCGGTTGCTTCTATAGGTGTTGGTGGAACTTTATCATTTAATGTTGGTTCTGCCGGAACCAACTACGTAAATCCAGAAATATTTGTTTCCGAACCAACATACGAAAATCTTGAAGTTCAAGGTATTTCTAGAATTGGTGTTGGGGCGACAACTGATACTGGAATTGGATTGTTAGTAAGTATCGATGTTGATCCAAGTTCTGTAACTGGTATTGGATCAACTTATTTTGGAGTTAGTAATTACTTTATCTCAAGATCTGGATATTCATTTAGAAAAGGTGATGTATTTAAACCAGTTGGACTTGTTACTGCCAAAGGTTTAACATCTCCGATCTCAGAGTTTAAATTTACAGTATTGGAAACTTTCAGTGATAATTTCGGTTCATGGCAGTTTGGAGAATTAGATTATATTGATTCTATTAAAAATTATCAAGATGGAACAAGAATAAGATTTCCACTTTTTTATACTGGTGCATCACTGAGTTTTGAAACAAGTGAGGATTCTATAATAGAACTTCAAAATATTTTAATTGTAATTATAAATGGAGTTATTCAAGAACCAGGTTCTTCTTATCAATTTACTGGCGGATCTACGTTCTCATTTAGTGTTCCGCCAAAACCTGAAGATAAAATTGATATTTTCTTCTATAGAGGAACTAGGAATGAAGATGATTTACTTGTAAATAATATTATTCCAACACTAGAGAGAGGTGATGATATTAGAGTGTTTAGAAATGATACTATTCCAGAAACTGTTACTCAAAATCAAAGAAAAATTTTTGATGTCTCTTTCGCGGATAAATTTGAGACAAATTTGTATGTGGATCAAGGTATTGATGAAATTAATTCTAAACCTCTATCATGGACAAAACAAAAAACTGATAGGATAGTTAATGGGGCATTTGTTCCTAAGACAAGGCAATCCATAATTTCTCAAATCTATCCAACTGCAAAAATTATTAAAGATATTACAACTTCGGATTCTAGTATTTTTGTTGATGATGTGAGTAATTTTAATTATGGTGTTTCATTAGAAGGACCATATCAGAAAATGAAAGGTATTGTCGTTGATGGAAAAGTATCCACTGCTGCCAATATTACATCAACAATCAATACTGAAGGACTGGTAACTTCTTTAACAGTAATAGATGGTGGAAGTGGTTACATTTACAATTTACCTAACTCGATTATTGCTAACGTAAATCCATCAGATGGTGTTAATAATGATCAATTTGGAATTGCAGTAGCAGTAGGCAATGATAAGATCTATGTCGGTGCAGACTACAATACCACTCAATATGGAGCAGTATATTCTTATAATTTAGACGGAACTGTTCAAAATAAGATTACTGCTTCTGATACTAGTTCTGGTGCCCAATTTGGATGTTCAATAGCAGTAGGTAATGACAGGATTATTATTGGTGCTGAAGGTAAAAATAGTAACCAAGGTGTAGTATATATCTTTAATCTTTCCGAAAATCAGTTAGGAATTATTACTGCTTCTGATGGTGCTGCTGGTGATTATTTTGGATACGCAGTCGCAGTAGGTAGCAATAAAATCTTTGTTGGTGCTCCTCATGATGATGACGATGGAACTTCATCTGGTGCAGTTTATGTTTACAACCTAGATGGAACTGGAGAAGTTAAGATTACTGCTTCTGATGCTGCTACTGGTGATAATTTTGGAGGATCAGTCGCAGTAGGTAGCAATGAGATTGTTGTTGGTGCTGCTGGTAGAGATGACAATGGAAATGGTAGTGGTGCAGTTTATGTTTACAACCTAGATGGAACTGGAGAAGTTAAGATTACTGCTTCTGATGCTGGCATTCTCCATCTCTTCGGAAGTTCAGTTGCTGTAGGATCTAATAAAATTATTGTTGGATCTCCTGGTGAAAGTACTAGTGGAACTTATTCTGGTTCAGTTTATGTTTATGACTTAGACGGAACTAATGAACTCAAGATTACTGCTTCTGATGCTGCTGCTGGTGATGAATTTGGAAAGTCAGTTGCTGTAGGATCTAATAAAATTATTGTTGGAGCTCCTGATGATGATGACAATGGAACTTCATCCGGATCAGTATACATTTATAATTTAGATGGAACTGGTGAAATTAAAATAAATGCCGGTGGTTCTGCAAATGATGATGAATTTGGTTCTGCAGTAGCAGCAAGTAATACTAAAATAGTTGTTGGTGCTCCTGGAGGTTTTGGTGCAGATGTTACTGGTTTTGCTTACATTTATAATAATGGTGATCAAAATATAGTTGACGTTAAATTCAGTTCTCCACCAATAATTGGTCCAGGAATTGGCACTACAGCAACAGCAACAGTATCTATAGGACCTGATGGATCACTAACAACACCGATAACAATTACAAATCCTGGTTTTGGATATACCGTCGAACCTAAAACAATTACACCTCTCCCAGATTCGAATATTGAAACTGTGAATAATATTGAATTTATTAAAGGATTTTCTGGAATTATAACAGGAATTACAACTACTTCTGGATCTAGTGGACATTCATTAGCACTTAAATTGTTCCTTAATACTGGAACAATAAATTTTGGAAATGATTTGAAGGTTGGGTATCCAATATTTGTTAAGAACACTATAATTGGATCTGGTGTTACATCTGTGGGGGATTCAAATGCCAATGTAGTTGGTATTGGAACTACCTTCTTAGATAATATTTACTATATTCATCAATTATCCCGTTTTGGTGATCATGTTGGTATTGTTACTTGTAATATTGATTCTGGAACTGATATAACAGGTCTTTCTATAAGTGGAGATTATGTTGGTGAATTCTCTTGGGGATTATTCACATCAATTACAAGATCCTCTACTCCAATTTCTATTGGTGTTACTGGAAAAACTGTAGATGTTGGATTATCAACATTTCCAACAATTCAGAGGAGGGGTGAAGGACTCAGACTTACTGGATCACTTATAGAGAACTTAACTTCTTAACTACTACTCAATTTTGCCCATATAAATATTTAAAAAACTGTGTAATATGTCCGCTATAGTAACAGATCAATTTAGAATTGCTAACGCTAATAATTTTGTAGATTCTGTGTTGAGTTCTGATAATAATTATTATGTTTTTTTGGGACTTTCAAATCCCGGAACAACATCTACCCCTGTAGGATTTGGTAGGACTGCGACATGGGGAAATACTCCATCAACTCCACCAAGTCCTATTGATAATCAACAGTACTTAAGTCACTACAGGAATACTGCATTATTTGGTAAAAAATTAAATAGTTTGAATGTTAGAAGAATTGTAAAAAAAGTTAATTGGACTTCAAATACTCGTTATGAAATGTATCGTCACGATTATAGTGTTGGAAATTTAACACCAATTACTCAAAGTGCAAGACTTTATGACAGTAATTATTTTGTTGTTAACAGTGATTTTAAAGTTTACATATGCATCTATAATGGATCTTATGGTAATATTGGAGGAACATCTAATGTAACTGGAAATACATCTCAAGATGAACCAACTTTTACAGATTTGGAATCATCTGCTGCAGGAATAAGTGGAGACGGATATATTTGGAAGTATTTGTTTACAATATCTCCAAGTGATATTATTAAATTTGATTCTACCGAATATATTGTTCTCCCTAGTGATTGGCCAACTTCAACCGATTTTCAAATTCAATCTGTAAGAGATTCTGGTGATTCTACAATAAACAGAAATCAAATAAAACATGTTTATATTGAGGATGGGGGAGGTGGTGTATATACTGCAGGTACTTATAATATTAAAGGTGATGGATCAGGAGCAAAAGTAAATATAGAAGTTGATACATCCGGAACTATTACTAAAACAACAGTTGTTTCTGGTGGTAGTGGATATACATTTGGAATTGTTGATTTTGGACATGCAACAACAGATACCATTTCAAATCCCGCAAAGTTAATTCCAATTATACCTCCATCTAGAGGTCATGGTTATAACATATATGAGGAATTAGGGTCAGATAAAGTTCTCGCATATTCTAGATTTGATGATTCTACAAAAGATTTCCCAACAGATACAAAATTTTCTCAGGTTGGAATTATAAAAAATCCAGAAAGATATGAGTCTACAAGTCTTTACACAGCAAATGAATATTCATCATTAGGAGCAATTAAACTAACGTCAAATTTTAATGGCATTCCTACTATTGGAGATAAAATTGAACAAACCACGTCAAATGGAACTGCAAGAGGATATGTTGCATCATATGATATTGAAACTAAAGTATTGAAATATTATCAAGACAGATCTCTAAATTTTGCAAATACTTTAAATCAAACCGATAGAAATGATGTTACTGATAAAGGAAATGTTATTAGTTTTGAATCATCATCAAATACAGTTTCTAATGTTGCATACGTAGCATCAATTGATACCACCTTCAGTGGTATTACAACTACAGTTGGATCTAAAGAAATTAATTTGGGAGTATCTTTTTCATTGGGTCTTGCCAGTCCGGAGATAAATAAGAATACCGGAGATGTTATTTACATTGATAATCGTTCTATCGTAACGAGAGACTCTAGACAAAAAGAAGACATCAAAATTATTTTGGAATTCTAAAGAAAAATGTCGCAAAAAACAAATTTAAATATCAATCCATATTATGATGATTTTGATTCGTCGAAAAACTTTTTAAAAGTTTTATTTAAACCAGGGTATCCTGTCCAAACTAGAGAATTAACAACTTTACAGTCTATACTTCAAAATCAAGTAGAAGATTTTGGAAGTCATATGTTTAAAGAAGGATCGATGGTGGTCCCTGGAAACATTGGTTATGATGGACAATTCTACTCCGTTAAGGTAAATACAACTCAATTTGGAGTTGACTTATCATTATACATTGAGAATTTTGTTGGAAAAACTATATCCGGACAATTTTCTGGAGTTACCGCTAAGATTCAGAAGGTAGTTTTTCCAGCAGAAAGTGATGAAGTAGATAATATAACTCTATATGTAAAATATTTAAAATCAAATGACGATTTTGAATTTTCACAATTTGTTGATGGGGAATTATTATCGGCAAATGAAAATATTGTTTATGGAAATACGACTATAGGTGCAGGATCACCTTTTGCATCTGCAATTAGTTTAAATTCAACTGCTATCGCATCTGCATCGTCAATCGGAGAAGGTATATATTTTATAAGAGGTTACTTTGTAAAAGTTCTAAAACAAACAATTATTTTAGATTATTATACAAATACTCCATCATATAGGGTTGGATTGAAAATTGATGAATCTCTTATTAATGCAAAAGAAGACGAATCTTTATATGATAATGCAAAAGGATTTTCAAACTATTCATCACCAGGAGCTGATAGATTAAAAATATCCTTATCACTTACAAAAAGACCTCTAACAGATAAGAATGACATCGATTTTGTAGAGTTGCTTAGAGTAAAGAATGGAAAAGTTAAAAAAATTACAACTAAAACTGAATATAATAGAATTCGTGATTATCTTGCAGAAAGAACTTTTGATGAATCTGGCAATTATACTATAAATCAATTCGATTTGAATGTAGAAGAATCTTTAAACGATAGATTGGGTAGTGACGGAACTTTTTTCAGTAATGAAAGAACAGATCAAGGAAACACTCCATCAGAAAGTTTGGCAGTATTAAAAATATCACCCGGAAAAGCATACGTACAAGGGTATGATATTGAAAAAATATCTACTTCTATTATAGATGTAGATAAACCTAGAGATACTGCAGACATTAAGAATACTACAGTCCCATTTGAAATGGGAAATATACTGAGAGTTAATAATGTAACCGGAGTACCAAAAGTAAGAGAAACAATCGCTCTTTATGCACAATTTGAATGTTCAGGAACTCAAATTGGAGAAGCAAGAGTATATTCATTTAGTTTAACTGATGCGGCATATTCCAATGCGACAACTAGTTGGGATTTAAGATTATATGATATTCAGACGTATACGAGATTAACATTAAATCAATCTGTTTCTTCGGATGAAATAAAACAGTCGTTCTTTGTTAAAGGGAATAGTACTGGGTCAACAGGATTTGCTATAGCAAACGGGTCATCAGATCAAATATTTTTAAGACAAACTTCTGGAACTTTTGCAAAAGGTGAAAATTTAATTATTAATGGAATACCATCTTCAAGATCTGTAACTGAAGTTCGTGCATATAATACTCAAAATATTAAGTCAGTAAAACAAGTAGCACCTTTTAGTCATAGTAATTTTGAAGCAGATTCAATTTTAGATAAATTTAATTTTCCAGGAGCAGTATCTGAATTAACAATCACTGCAACTGGGGGAGGTATCTCTACAGTAACTTCTCCAGGTAGAACTTTTGTTGGTATTAGAACTGATACTGTAATTAGATATCAACAATCTGGTTCATCATTAGAGTATTTTAATAGAATATCTAGTGTTGCAGCAGATGCATTATCATTTGAAATTTCTGCATTATCAAGTGTTGCTGGAGTATTTAATGGAGCACTTCCAACATCAGATATTCAAGTTAATGGATTTTTGGGAGCACCAATAGTAAGAGGTTCGGGAAGTTTATTTGCTCCATTAGCAGAACCAAATACCTCTAGTATTGATCTTTCCAATTCTCAACTATTCATTACTGAACAGTTAACTGGGAAAGACGTTGACGGTGCTGATAATACTATAACTATCAATACTAGTGAGATTAGTGGTATCACTGATATATCTTGGGTTAATTTTGATCAAGAGAGATTTGGTATTGGATATAGTGGAGGAGGTATAGGAACTATTACCTCAGATTCCTTCAGTATTAGTGGAAATACAATAACTATTAGAGGTCTTGATAGTACTCTTTCAAATAATGATACTGTTGTTAATGTAACAGTAGTAAAAAATAATATTCAGAGTAAAACTAAATCTTATAGTAGAAGTAGAATTTTATCTGTAAATGGATCAAAATTAAAAGAGTCTGGAAATAATGTCGCAACTTCTAAAAATGATGGGTTAACATATAATCAATATTATGGGTTGAGAATTCAGGACGAAGAAATATCATTAAATTATCCAGATGTTGTGAAGGTTCTTTCAATTTATGAATCTTTAAATGAATCTAATCCGACTTTAGATATAGTTGATTTTCCAGTTATATCGAATGTTGGAGCAAATGTATTAATTGGTGAAAATATTATAGGGACTAAAAGCAATACTGTAGCCAGAATTGTCACTAATAACACCACAGTTCCTTCGTCAGGAAGTGCAAATAAATTGGGAATTGTTTATTTAAACGAAAATAAATTTTCTATAGGTGAAGCAGTAGTATTTGAGGAGTCTAAGATTAATTCTCAAATTGATTCTATAACAAAAGGAAATTATAGTGATATAACCGAATCATACGTGTTAAATAGAGGACAGAAAAATCAATATTATGATTATTCAAGAATTGAGAGAAGAAAAAGTATTCATGAGCCATCTCGTCGTTTATTGATAGTTTTCGACCATTATACAGTTCCAACAACTGATTCTGGAGATGTATTTACTGTCGATAGTTATGATGCAGAAAGATTTTCTAAAGATATTCCAAATATTGGAGGGTCTATTAGGGCAACAGATACTTTAGACTTTAGACCTAGAGTGGCAATCTTTGATCCTGCAGTAACAACTGATAGATCACCATTCGATTTTAATGCCAGAACTTCACCATTTAATACTTCTCCGTTAAGATTATTGGCACCAAAAGAAAATGCAATAGTTAGTCAAAGTTTTTATCTTCCTAGGATGGACAAAGTTTATTTGGACATTCTTGGCAATTTTGTTGTTGAAAAGGGGGTTTCCTCAAAAAATCCAAAACCACCCAGCAAAAGAGGTGATTTCATAGAACTTGCAACAATTGCATATCCTGCATATCTTTATAATACATCCAATGCGGATATTATCTTGACTGATAATAGAAGATATACTATGAGAGACATTGGTATTATTGAAGATAGAGTTGAAAATTTAGAAAAAGTAACGACATTATCTCTTCTCGAAATAAATGCAAACACTTTGAGAATTCAAGATAATGAAGGTAGAGATAGATTTAAAAGTGGTTTCTTTGTGGATTCATTTTCTGATAATTCTAAGTTTGATACTTTCCTCTCAACAACTTTGGTCGATCAATCCACTAGAACTTTAAATCCAAACATTAGTAGAAATTCATTAGATTCCCTAATAGCAACTTTGGATGATTTATCACCACAAGAACTAGATTTAAATGATGAAAATTTAATTTTATTAGATTCTTCGATTCAAAAAACTGGTCGAGCATTAACTCTTGCATATAATGAAGTTGATTGGCTAGAGCAACCATTTGCAACCAAAGTAGAAAATGTAAACCCTTTCAATATTGTCGTTTATAATGGGATAGTTCAATTACAACCAGAGGTTGATAGTTGGACTAGAACAGTTCAATTGCAGGATGTAAATATAAACAATAGATTTACACAAGAAGTCAATCTTGTCAATAATTTAGATCTCACTCAAAATAGATCTTTCAATCTTCCGTTAGCTCCAAGATTTAGAGGTGGAGGAGCTCCTGGTGGAGCATTCCAGGCTTTTGCTCAAGGACTCAGTGGAACTGAGAGAAGGAGTAGTACTGCAAGTGGTAGTTTTGATACTGTAGATACATTTATTCGTAATGAGGTGGTCGGTACACCTGATGAAGAATTTATGAGATCTAGAAATGTTGAATTCAATGCATCTAATCTCAAACCAAACACAAGATTCTATCAATTCTTGGACAGTAATAGTGGTGTTGATTTAGTTCCTAAACTAATTGAAATTTCTAACAATCGAGAACTTTCTGGAAATGGTGCTTCTGGTTCATTTAGAATTGGAGAAACTGTAATTGGAACCGTTAATGGTCAAGAGAGAATAAGATTTAGAGTTTGTACTCCAAATCATAAATTAGGACCTTTTAATTCACCAACATCATTTTATAATCAGAATCCATATGATCCGGAAAATCCTAATATATCCAGTAATTACAATTTAACATCTAAAATTCTTAATGTAGATACCGCAGCACTCGCACAAAATTCTCAAGGGGACTTTTTCGGATATCTTGAAAGTGGGATGCAGTTGGTGGGACAAACTAGCCAAGCAATTGCATTTGTAAAAGATATTAGATTAATATCAGATAATTATGGCGATCTTATTGGATCTTTCTTTTTAAGAGATCCAAATGGAAGACCAAGACCTTCAACGAGAATATCCACAGGAACAAAAACTTACAGACTTACATCAAGTTCTACAAATACTCCTGGATTGCCTGGAAGTAATTCCGTTTCTTTTGCTGAAACAAATTATACTGCGGTTGCAACCTTAATCAACTTCCAAGCTACGGTAACAACAAATACCACAACTACCACAATTAATAATACTATAAATGCAACTATTGGAGGAACTGTTGAAGTAGCGTATGTCGATCCTCTTGCTCAAACCTTTACTGTTGGTGGAAATATTCAAGTTAAATCTGATATTGATACCGAAGATGATGTTAATGGAGCATTTTTAACCTCTGTAGACATATACTTTGCATCTATTGATAGTGGTAATGCACCTGTTACAGTTCAAGTTAGATCTACATTACTAGGAATTCCTACATTAGAAGTTATTGGCAATTCATCAGTAACTCTTAGACCTAGATCTATTGATGAAAATGGTGTTGAGACTCAACTTATTCAAACATCAGATACTGGAGAAATTGCAACTAATGTTAAGTTTCCGGAACCTATTTTCTTGGCACCAGGAAGAGAATATGCGATTGTTCTACTTTCCGCTCAAAGTGATGAATATGAAGTATGGACTGCAGGTATGGGAGAAAAAACTGTTAATACACAATCTCTTCCAGATGTTGATCAGGTAATCTATACTCAACAGTTTGCTCTTGGTTCATTATTTAAATCTCAAAATGGTTCTATTTGGACAACAGATCAAAATCAAGACCTTAAATTTAAATTATACAAAGCAGAATTTACTGAAACAACAGGATCCGTATATTTTTACAATCCACCATTAAATGAAAGTAATGGATATATTCGAAGATTGAATAGTAGTCCAATTACTATTCTTCCCAAAACAGGAAAAATTGGTATTGTTACAACAACAAATTCTAGTTTTATTGGTATTGTAACTGTGGGTAGAAAACTTGCAGGATCTAATAATGGAGGATCTGCTATTATTGTTGGACAGGGAAGTTCTGTTAGTAATGTTAGACTTACAGATGCAGGTGCAAATTATCCAGCAAGTGTTACTAATCAAATAGTAAGCACTTATAATATATCTGGAAAAGGTGAAAATCTTAAACTTCTTATTAATACTAATTCTGCAGGAACAATTACTGGTGTTGGGCACTCCACTCTCGATTTTGGAAGTGGATATCAAGTAGGAAATGTTATAGGAATTCAAACCTCAACAACATCTAAACAAACTGGTAGAGATGCTACAGTTACAATTACTGGAATATCAGGATTGAACACTTTATATCTTTCAAATGTTCAAGGTCAATTTGGTGGTAGTGGTAGTGGAAAGGAATTTGCAGTTGGTACTGCCGTTAGTTATTACAGTGATTCTTCTACAATTGTATCTGCTGCAGGAACAAATATTTTAAGTTCCTCTTCAGATGGTGGAGTATATTCTGGAGATTACTTTAAGGTAGATCATTTTAATCATGGAATGTATTCTACTACCAACAAATTGATAATAGATAACATTAAATCCGATGTTCCAACAACTGTATTAAGATCTCAGTTAAATGTTGATGAGATATCAACTATTAGTGTTGCTTCTACATCAAACTTCACAACTTTCGAAGGACATAATGTTTCGGGATCATATCCAGGATATGTAAAGATTGGAAATGAAATTATTAAATATGATGGTTTAGGATCTGGAGCATTAACTATTAGTAGTAATGGTAGAGGAGTTGATGATACTATTGCAGTCAACCATTTTTTAGACACAGATGTGGAAAAATATGAATTTGGAGGAGTTTCATTAAGAAGAGTTAATGGGATAACGACCTCCATTGCTTCTCCAATAAATATTGATAGCTATCATGTAAGAATTGATAGATCATCTGTTAAAGGGAGTTCGAGATTAAATGATGGATCTACAGCAGGAACTCCTCAATTATCATTTAATGATGAAAAATTAATTGGTGGAGATAGTGTCGATGCTTCCCAAAATTTGGTATATGATGCAGTAAATCCAATATATGGTATTTTAACACCAGGTTCAACAACTTCTGTAACTGGACAAATCAGAACTGTAACTGCAACAAGTGTTGATGGTAATGAGGTTTCGTTTAATGATAATGGGTATCAGCAAATTCAATTAAATTCGTTAAATTCTTTGAATTCGGTAAGAATGGTTGCATCTGAAGTAAATCAAAATGAATATTTGACTTCTTTGCCAAGAAAGAAATCATTTACTACTGCAATCGTATTTAACTCCAATGATCCTAATAGTGCATTATCTCCAATACTTGATCTTAACCAAGCAAGAACTGAATTTAATTTGTTCCGTTTAAACAAACCAATTAGTGATTATTCTAGTGATAATCGTGTCAATTCAATATTATTCGATCCACATGCTTCTGTATATTATTCAAATATAAATACCCTTAAAAATCCAGCTTCTGGACTAAAAGTTATTATTGCTGCAGAAAGACCAGGAGATTCTGATTTTAGAGTTCTTTATACTACAATAAAAGCAGATTCTAGTGAAATTAGTCAATCTTATGAACTATTTCCAGGATATGATAATTTGAAAGAAACTACTGAAGGATTTTTAGTTGTTGATCCATCTAAGAATAATGGGTTACCTGACACAAAAGTTAAAGCAAGTCTTGATGGAGAATTTTTAGAATATGAATTTACAGTCGAAAATTTAGATTTATTTACTGGATATGGTATTAAAATTGTAATGAATAGTTCAAATCAGGCACAAGCACCTCGTTTAGCAGACCTTAGAGTAATTGCACTAAGATGATAAAAGTAAAGGGACATTCAAATCTGTATAGAGATGAAAATACTGGTAGTATTATAAACTGCGATACTACCAATTATAATCAATATGTAAATTCTCTTGTACAAAAAGATTTGCGTAAAAAAGAATTAAATAATATGAAAAAAGATATTGAAGAAATAAAAAATTTACTCAAAGATTTTTTAACCAAATAAACTACTACCAATAATTCATATAAATATCTAAAGGATTATAATTTATAAAGATAATGGCAGTTTATGCATCTAATATTGTGATTGAGCAGGGATTTGATTATAATAATACTTTTGTCTTAGGTGATTCCAGAACAAATGATAGTTTAGATATTACTGGATACGGAGTTACTGCACAATTAAGAAAAAGTTATGCAAGTTCCTCGTATGTTTCTTTTGCTTCTACAGTTTTAGATTCTTCTGTTGGTGCAATTAAACTATCATTAACAGATGAGGAAACCTCAAACCTAAAACCCGGACGATATGTATATGATGTTCTTGTTGAAATCGGAGGTTTAAATTCCGGAGGACAAAAATATAAAGCTTTTGAAGGTATGGCTTTAGTAAGAGCAGGGGTAACCAAGTAATGTCAATACCAGATAGGATAGGCGGTCAGGGAGTAATTAAAGTACTTTCAAATATTAGCGGATCATCAGTATCTAAGTTATTAGATTTGAGTGACGTTAGTGCTGCTTCTTTAGCAGATGGGTATTTTTTAGAGTATAATGCAAATACATCTAAATTTATTACAACAGATACTTTTAGATTTGTTAAAAATATTAATGTAACTGATACAGTAACCACTCAAAATTTAGATGTTACTGGAATAACAACTTTTAGAGGAGATCTATTTGTAGGATCTGATTTATATGTAAATGAATACTTAATCTATGGTAATAATTTCGATGGTCCAAATGGAGTAGGATATTTTGATGATCAAGGTAGATTGGTAGGTGCTTCTAGTACGGAAAATGCTGTAAATACTAGCAATTTTATATTAACGACAGATGCTGTTGGAATTCCTACTTGGACTAATATTATTGATGGAGGAGTTTATTAATGGCAAAACCAAGCACTAAAAAGGGATTAATAGATTATTGTCTAAGGAGATTGGGTGCTCCTGTCTTGGAAATTAATGTTGATGATGATCAGATAGATGATTTAGTTGATGATGCAATACAGTATTTTAATGAAAGACATTATGATGGTGTCGAAAGAATGTATTTGAAATATAAAATTACTGAGGATGATATTAATAGAGGAAAAGCAACTGGAACAGATGGAGTAGGAGTCGTAACAACGACTGGATCATCAAATATTGTTGGATTTGGGACAACGACATTTAATTTTTATGAAAATTCCAATTATATACAAGTTCCAGATTCTGTAATAGGAATTGAGAAAGTATTTAAATTTGATACTAGCACTATTTCCGCAGGAATGTTTAGTATAAAATATCAAATGTTTTTAAATGATCTTTACTACTTTAATTCTATTGAACTTCTTCAATATTCTATGGTAAAAAGTTATTTGGAAGATATTGATTTCTTACTCACTACAGATAAGCAAATAAGATATAATAAAAGACAAGATAGATTATATCTTGATATAGACTGGGGAGCACAACCTAAAGAAACATTTCTCGTAATAGATTGTTATAGAGCATTGGATCCAGAATCATTTACTCAAGTATATAATGATTCATTTGTTAAAAAATATTTAACTTCTCTTATAAAGAGACAATGGGGACAAAATTTAATTAAGTTTAATGGTGTTAAACTTCCTGGTGGTATTGAATTGAATGGAAGGCAGATATATGAAGATGCTGAAAGAGAATTGGAAGATATAAAACAAAGAATGTCTTCTGAATATGAAATTCCTCCATTAGATTTAATTGGATAATTATGGCACTGAATCCTTTCTTTCTTCAAGGTTCATCTGGAGAGCAAAATCTAGTACAAGATTTAATTAATGAACAATTGAAAATGTATGGAATAGAAGTATACTATATTCCAAGAAAACTTCTCAAAACAGATAACATACTT
>Ga0257114_1000558_pt1 | contig 29181 bp, 56 predicted proteins | sample SI112_10mmetaG_FD_190149 | JGI IMG/M metagenome (GOLD analysis project Ga0257114, IMG submission 190149) | Marine microbial communities from Saanich Inlet, British Columbia, Canada - SI112_10m | ecosystem: Environmental > Aquatic > Marine > Inlet | place: Canada: British Columbia | collected...
TGCAGGTACAGGTAAAACCTTTATGGCATTGTACCTTGCACTAGAGGATGTTTTAGAAGCACATCTATATGATAGATTAGTTATTATTAGATCTATGGTTCCAACAAGAGATATGGGGTTCTTGCCCGGTACTAAAGAAGAGAAAGAAGATGCATTCACTTCTCCATATAAGAACATATGCCATGAGCTATTTGGAGATAAGTCCTCATATAATAAAATGTTAACTTCAGGTCAAATATCTTTTGACTCGACTTCTTTTATTAGAGGAACTACCTATGATAACAGTGTTATAGTTGTGGACGAAATGCAGAACCTGAACTTTCATGAGTTAGATTCTGTCATCACACGTGTAGGGAAGAACAGTAAGATTATTTTCTGCGGTGATTACAAGCAGAGTGATTTTAAGTTTGATGATGAAAAGAATGGTATTATGAAGTTCTTACAGATTGTAGAACAGTTACGAAACTTCACTATAGTAAACTTTGGATGGGAAGATATTGTGCGTTCTGATTTTGTGAGAGATTATATAATGACAAAAGAAATGCTAGGATACTAAGAGAGGTTAAAATGGCAAAATATTCTAGGTACGATCCACGCAACAAGAAACGTGGTAATAATAAAATCAAGTCTCAAACAAAAGACTTGCGAATACGTGAAGTATCGGGAAATGAAAATAGACAGATGCTAAATGAGGTAATGTTTGACGATGAGTATGATCATGAAGAACTTGACACCCAACAACTCCAAGGATAATCTTCCAGATTTTGTCTATATCTTTTCTGTAGATAATCATGATGATTATTGGAAGCCCTTACTATTAGAATCTATTGATAGGATGAAAGAGATTAATAACATTGAGTTGAATCCTCAAGGTTATTATTACGATTTTGACATAAAAACCGCTCCTAGAACATATGGTAAACTTATGGATAATATACTTCTTGATCCTATAAGCGAACTTGAACATATGTTTGGAAGCTATTGTAGAGCAAAAAATATCAATAAGAAAAAGGGTGATAAAGACTCTAACGTATATTGGTTTCAACAATACCTACAAGGTTCAGGCTTTGGTTGGCATCAACATAATGGTCATTGGGCAATGGTATATTATGTTGAACTACCTGAAATGACAGAAGCCACAGAGTTTTTACATTTTGGTCAGTTTGATGTGAAAGAAGGTGATATGATATTCTTTCCCACATTTTTAAATCATAGATCCCCAGAAATTAAAAGTGATCAAAGAAAAACTATAATATCAAGTAACTTTGAGTTCGCTGTTGACAGGGAGATGATTCAAGATTATGGCATCGAACATTTTAGGAATAGATGATCATTATTTACACTGGCCTAAAGATAGTTGGGGTGGTACTGATCTCAATAATAGAGATATGGTTGACGCTTGGCTTGAAATACAGAAAATAGTGAACCCTAAACGTGTTATAGAAATTGGGATGTTTGCAGGACACGGATCTCTTCTAATGATGAATGTATTTAAAAACTTAGTGTCTTTAGAAAGCTATGATCCTAGTGATGTATCTGCAAAAAATGCAAGGCAAATACGAAAGTTCTATCCACAACACACATTTCATAAAGAACCCATTTGGGATAAAGAATATCGTCACAAAGATATTGATTTAATATTTGTTGATGGTATGCATGATGGTGAAGCGCCGTTTCGTGATTTTACTTCGTGCATGAAGATAAAACCAAGATATATTCTTGCAGATAATATTGAGAGAGTAGATGTTCGTAGAGCAACTAAAGTAAAAAATAAAATGTGGGGTAAAAGATACGAGCCTAAGTATTGGTTCTACACTAATACAAAATACAGTACTCTTATGAAAGAAGACATAACATCTCCCGGTATTATGGGATTATTTAAAATGGAAGGCAACTATGACAATTGAAACGATTTTGAATCTTAGATATCAATGGGAATCTATGGTATCGTTTAGAAAGACTTATGACTTACCAAGCTACGATGGTAATATACATAACTTAAAGGACTTTATTAAAAACGGGCATAAGTCTAATAGATTTAGAAAAAACTTTAATGAAGCCATGCGATTAGCGAGAGAGATTGTTGAGTATTATGAGCGACCTGTGGCATCATTGGATAAACAATTGGCGTGATAATCACGGTAAAGATACCATTAGATGGAAAACTACTGTAGGTATTGGCGACAGTATGTATGGTCTTAACATTGCTTATATGAGGGCATTTGTTAATCAAAAACCAACAAAGTTTCAACTACATTTTTTTCATTCAAAAGACTATGTTCATCACTATGAAGATCCTGAAGCAGTTGTAGCTAGAGTCGAATATATTCGTGATAGGTATATGTGGAAAGATATGGTTGACGTTGAATACGTTTATAATAGTACTGATATGGCATTATACAAGCAGTTTTATCAAGGTATTACGAGATATAAGAGATCTGAGATGTATCGATATTGGGCATTAGATCCCACGATATCTACCTCATCACAAAATAAAAAAATAGTTTTGTGGAGACCAACTAATAATATGACTCAACAAGTTGATAATGATAAACACATACTTTTAGATTGGGAGTGGCAAAGGCTTATTGACAGGTTAGAAGACTTTGGATATAGCGTGACAGAGATTGATTATAGAACTCCTATAAGAGAAGCTTTATATCATATAAGAACTTGTGAGTGTTGTTTGTCATATGAGGGAATGTGGCATTATATTAGTAAGAATCTTTTTAAACCTCATATAGTGATAGGTACTTCAAGTATTTCTAAGTGGCATACTCCTGCTGCTGTAGTAACAGATAAAGGGTTCTATATAGATAGAGATCTTAAAAAGATTGACTATATGATAGAAAGTGCAACTGAAAAAGCAGACAACTTTAAAGACGTGTTCTTTAGATTTGTTAATGGATGGTAAAATGCAAATAGACAGAGCCGTTATCGAAATACAAGGTGGGTGTAACTACACTTGTCAAATGTGTCCACAGACTAATCCTGATGGCACTACAGGCGCACGTGGTAAAAACTGGATGAAGAAGATGCCATTGGCAGAGTTCGAAAGATATGTTGCTGAGTGTGCAGAAGCAGGACTGAATGTTGTAAATCTTGATGGATCTGGCGAGGCTACAATCTCTATGGATCTGCCAAAGTATATTGAGGTGGTTAAGAAGTATGGAGCACAGGCTGTAATCTTCTCGAATGGATATCGTATGAACGGTAACTTCATGAAAGAATGCGTAGATGCAGGATTAGATTTCTTTAGGTTTAGTATTGTAGGGTACAACTATGATAAATACAAGGAGTGGATGAACAGCGACAACTTCTATAGGGTAATATCTAACCTCCATGAAATGAAACGTTACGTTGTTCGTTCTAAATCGAAATGTGTTGTTGCAACATATCACCTAATACTTGATAATGATAACATTGATCATGAAGTTGAAGAGTATAAGAAAATCGTGAAGTCTGCTAATGTTCAGACAGAGATTTGGAAGATGCATAATTGGAGTGGTGTGTATGATCCTGAGTATGATAGAAGTGGTGAAAAGAAAACTTGTGGTAGACCGTTTTCCCCTGATATTGTTATTAGGGCTGGAGGTCTTGGCAGTAGCACTGGTGCTATTCACCCTTGTTGTCAAGTACTAGGAAGAGATGATGAGGCAGTGTTAGGACACGGTTCACTCAACACGCTTGAAGAGATTTGGTATGGAGATGAATATAATACGCTGAGAAAGCAACATGAAACAGGAGACTATCCTGACTTTTGCAAGGGTTGCGACTTCTTGATTGACGATCCCGAAGTTTTAGTGTATACTAATCATGGACGTGAAAACTATAAAATGTATGGAACAAAGTTTAACTTGGATGATTACAGATGATAGAAGATCCTCTATACTTACCTAAAGACACTAGAGTGTTCATTATGTGCGATGCTAATAGCGATCCACAAATGCTTAACCTTTCGCATATAAAGAAGAGATTAGAGATATTTGGATATAGCTTTACCGTACAATATGTAAATGATCTTCCAATGATTCTTCGTAACATGTCTCCTGAGGATATCCAGAAGGACATGGGATTTTATATTGATGTTCCTGCTAGTAAAATAGGTACTAATCAACTTTATAAATGGTATTCTTATTTGTCTGTATTAAGAAAGGCTAGGATTTTAAAGAAACATTTTTTAGTTCTTTTTGCTGATGTTAGTAACTTTAAAAACGACGTTGAGATACACCATCTAGATGAACCTGTTAGGTATATACATGATGGACATAAACTTCTTATGGACCATCATACAGCAAATAAAATACTTACACGTTTTAATACTAGTTCAAGTTACTTATATAATAATAACAATATCCTTAATTATGACTTTCATCAACTGATTAGAATGCATGACCAACCAAAACTATAAAGTCGCTATGATCCAGATAAAAGATCATCCTGTTTCCCAAATGTATATGAGAACAGTAATGCCTAGTTGGAATACACATGGCATCAAAGTTATACTACACGATGCAACAACACCTAAAGACTTGGCATATAGAAATACTTTAAATTTTGGTAAAAAGACATGTGGCAGAACTAAGTCTTTCACGGCTACTGAAAAAGCTGTATGGTATAGCCATTTCGATCTTTGGTGTCAATGTATTAAAAAAGGTCCATTAGTGATTATTGAACATGATTCTATGCTATCAAAACCTCTTCCAAACTTTGATAAAGAAGGCTATAAAATACTATCTTATATGAAAACCCCTGACAATATTTCTGTTATGTCTCCTGGTTCAGGTTACTATATCACCCCACCTATAGCAGAGAGATTAGTTGCAAGAGCGGTTTACCAGCCAGTAGACAGAAATAGTGATGGTCACTTGATGAGTATCCTGAACTATGAAAGACAAGATAAAATGAAAGACTTTTTTTATGTAGAACAGATTATTATAGATGGTCTAAATACAATAGATCACAAGTCGCCACACAGAACCTTTATAGGACAAGATTATGAAGACATTGATATATCAAGTGTACACAGGCAAGCGTAAAAAACTTTATGACTTTTGTACTGCATCAGTTAAAGCATACGCAGAAAGAATAGGCGCTGACTATATTGCACAGCGGAATCCTATACTTATGATTAAGCCTGACATATTTCAAACTAATAGGAGTAGAGAGTCTTATGAAAAATATGGTGGATTCCTTCCGATCTATGAGAAAGAGAATGCTTTCTCCTACCTCAAGTCGTATGATCAAATTGCTATTATTGATGCTGATATTTACATACGGACTGATTGCGAAGATAGCATTTTTGCCGCTACTGGCACTGATACTGATTTTGCTGGAGTATTAGAAAGAACTATTCCTGCTAAAAGCGAATATGTGAAGAAGTTAGCTAACTATACTAGGATGCAGTATGCTCATCCCGGACTAAAAAATATGTTCAACTGGCAACATCCTGCAGGGGCAGACTTCTATAACATGGGTCTCATGGTAATCAACAAATCAATCTCAAAGTACTTGAGAGGGGAAACACCTCAACAGTTCTTAAGAAGACCTAAGTTCAAAGCATTCATTGACGGTATGGGGCCATGGAAATGGTCTACTGATCAGACATTACTAAATGTATGGATTAAAGAAGAGAAGATGAAGGTAAACAATCTTCATTGGAAATGGAATGCATTGTATAGTGCCATACCTGATGATAAAATAAAAGAGGCAAACTTTATACACTTTTTCTTAAAAGATAAACTGCCTAATCAGGGAGAAAACGTTAAAGCCGTTATAGAAGAGTTAGGCATTAAAAAATGAAAAACTTAATATATCAGTATTGGTTGGGAATTCCTGGTGCTGCAGTAGAGCATGGCGTACACAATATGGAACAGTATGCCAAAAGGATTGGCGCTGAATATCAGTTCAGACGTAATCCAATTTGGGCAAATCAATACACAGATATACCACAGTACTACAATGCATTTGAAGTTATTTGGAATCCAGTATTTGAAGAATATGATAACATATTGTTCGCTGATACTGATATATTTGCGGTTCAAGGCTTATCTGAGAGTATATTTGATCAAGACATTGCTGACATTGGGGTATGCAGGGAAGAGCACAAAGAAATATCTAGAGCAAAGGGTGAAGGTCAATATACTAGCAAGCATGACAAACTATGGAATAGTTACCTTAAAAATAGACATAAAGTAGATATGCCGTTAAATGATAATGGAGATATGAAAATCTTCAACTCAGGTGTTGTCGTGTACACACGTGAAGGAAGAGAAAAGGCCCGTAAAAGATTTGTGAAGTTTAGGGAATATATAGATTTTATGGCAGCAACATCACTACCTAGATTTTATCGACTTGATCAGAACTATCTTCATGCCAATATGATTATAGCAGACATGAACATTACTGAAATGTATAACGGATGGAATACTCAAATCCATTATACAGGAGATGCTAAACAAAATCCTAGACCTGTATTTGATGGTAGGGATGATAGAGTCGCAAAGCTATGTCACGTACAACTTACAAATGCAGATAGTAGAGATGGTGATTGGCATCATACGATTGTTAACAAACCTAAAAGTGAATGGGAACTTAAATAATGTTTGATGCATATATTATAACAACTATCAATACATTTGAAAGTGATAAAGTTAAAGCACTCACTAAAAGGTGTGTTGAGACTTGTCGAGCAAATAATATAAACCCTATACTATTTGATGCTATCACGCCATACACACTAGAGAAATATTATGGTGGTTGGCCTGTAAGAGAAGATTATAGAGAAAGACTTCTTGATAACTACAGAAAAAAAGCAGGTAAAGAACCCACTAAAGAAATAGAAAACAGAATGATTGTTATGCAGCAATGTATGACAATGAGTCATTATGAAGTTCGTAAAAAGATTATTGAAACAGGTTCCACGGCTATAGTGTTAGAACATGATGCCATAGTTGGAAGACCTTTAGATTTAAATCAACCATATACTTCTAGAGTCATCAATCTTTGTGTAAGAGAACAAGCAACACATGGCTACACATGCAATCCCGAATATGCCTTGAAATACAATGCAATATATGATAAGATAGGATTCGCAGGTCATGATAATATGAATAGATATATCAACCTGTACGAACAGATAAAGATTTCGCCATATAGGAATGGTGATGCTGTTGTTGGTGGTAATGCCTTACATGAAAGTCAGTGGGATACTCATCGTGGGGCTGTAAAGACTGAGTTGACATATGTGCCTACAACTACTTCAGGGGTTTTTGATTGATGAGAATTTTAGTTACAGGAGCAACAGGATATGTTGGTGCTCATTTTGTAAAGGTTGCTGCAGAGGCAGGTCATACCATTGTTGCTACAGATTATAATCTTGAACAGAACGATTTGAAAAAATACTGTGCGAAAATTGTAGAGTGGGATATTCGTAAACCTATATCAAATAAAATAGTTGGTATAGATAAGATCGTTCATATTGCAGCACGAACTAAAGTTCCAAACTCTGTAAAAGATCCTTATGATTATTATTTGACGAATGTGGTTGGAACTAAGAACGTGATTGATGCAGCATCATGTAATCATTTTGTATACTGTTCCACAGGAAGTGCGTTTAACCCTGCTAGTAATCCTTATGCAGGATCTAAACATGCAGGTGAACTTGTAGCAAAACAGTTCAACAATAAGTGTAGCTTAGTTAGGTTTTACAATGTTAGCGGAAATGATGGAATGCAAAAGTACGATGATGAATATAGTCATCTGATACGTAGGGCAGCAGCAGTTGTAAATGGTAAGTTCGACAAGCTGTATATTCATGGAACAGACTTTGATACTAGAGATGGCACATGTATAAGGAACTACACTCACGTCAAAGACATAGTAGACTCTCTTTTAAGGATCACTGAGAACGAGCCGACCAATGAGATTGACTGTCTAGGATCTCCTGAGGGTTACTCTGTGAGAGAGGTTATAGATACTATGGCTAATGTATCTAGAGCGAACTTTGAAGTAGTTGAAGGCCCAAGAAGAGATGGCGACATTGCAGTGTCAACTGTTCCAATAAAGTCCAAATACTTTGAACAAAAAAAGTCACTTGAAGATATGTGTATTGACGCTATAAAATACGAGGTATAAATGGATAAAAAAATACTATACACAGGTGGAACATTCGACCTATTTCATGCAGGGCATGTCAACTTTTTGAGAATGTGTAAGAACTTAGCAGATGAAGTAGTTGTGTCGCTTAACACCGATGAGTTTATTCAATCATACAAAGGGTTCACACCATTTCACAGCTTTGAACAGCGAAGACAGATTTTGCTTTCTTGTGTTCATATCGATAGGGTAGTGTCTAATATAGGTGATAGTGATAGTACCGAATCTATAGAAAAAGTTCAACCTCACATCATTGCTATTGGAACTGATTGGGCCAAAAAAGATTACTATGACCAAATGGGCTTTACTCAACAATGGCTTGATCTGCGAAACATCACATTGGTATACTTACCTTACACAGCGGATGTAAGCTCAACAATCATTAAAGAAAAAATTGCAAAGGCATACCTTCCTCAATGAATATAGCTGTATTATACTCAGGTCAATATAGGGATCATCACAATGCACCAAAGACTAGGGAAAGAAATCTAAAACTATTTAATCAACTTGGTTACAATATTGATTACTATTTCTCAACATGGAACGATAAAGAGACATTTGAACCGTCTACAATATATTTTGATGAACCAGTAGTTGAATACGAAACAGTTCGTAAAGTTATAGTCGATGAAGAAATTAAAAACCCTAAATGGAAAAGTATGAAAGAGGGCAAGGAAAATGACAATATCTATAAAAACGGAACTAAACAAATTATAGGACACGGATTAATCCTTGACACAATTGATCAGAGCAAGTATGATTTAATTATGCGTATGAGATGGGATATAGATCTTGGTAATATTCCAGTTGAAACTATGAAAGATTACATAAAAGAAAGTTATGATTCTCAATGTGCTGTTGGTTTGGGTAATTTTTGGCCTAGAAGAGATTTTGATGGAAAAACTCAAATACAGTTTCTATTGGACCTCTTAATAATTCATCCTTCAAACTTTTTCAATACACAAATGATCTACGACTTGAATACTCAAAAGAAGTTAAGATTTGCTGAGTTTGGTTGGTATCAGATAATGAGTAAGAATAATAACCACAAATCCTACGTAGATAAAAATATTATAAAGAGAACAAAATGATTAATTCAGAACTAGGACATGTAACTTCATTAGAAGAATTTAATAGTGAAATTATTCGACAACAAGAAGAAGCACATGGAGAGAACTATTGTGATATTCATGACGCTATTAAAAAGTATATGCCAGAATGTAGATCTTATATGGAACTTGGTACACATCAGGGTGGTACTGCTTCCACTGCTTTACTGTGCAAGCCAGAGAGTGTTCAACTAGTCGATATTGATACTAGTAGATATCAAAAGTTCTTAAAACCTATTGCTGAAAAGTATGCCGAAAAATATGATATCGACTTAACTGTTTTAGAGGTAAGTTCTCTTAGTATGAAGTCAACTGCCAAAACAGACATGCTAACGATTGACTCTTTACATCATCCTAATCATATGATACAAGAGTTACGTTTACACCATTCTAATACGTATAAATATATCATAGCACACGATACAAGTATCTTGCATGGGAAAAAAGACAGCAGACTATATGACTGTATGCAAAACTTTTGTCTAGATTACCCTTGGAAAATCGTTGAGAGAAACGAGAAAAATGTTGGATACACAGTTTTAAAAAGAAAGTAGAGATATGTCTATAGGAGATTCGTTAGATAGAGTTATATCAAAAACAAAGCCTTCAACCTTTGTGATGTCGGTTAAAGGAAAACTTCCTGCTTTTATTATATCTGATATTAATAACTCTGCGTCTACAGCAGCTACTAGAAAAGTTGTGAAATCTATTGAAGATACTGGAAGTAGGTTTATACCCTACATTTTACCTGCAACCACTCCCTCAAATTTAGATGATCATTTAAGAGATTTTAACAAGACAAAAATGGATTGGACGTATCCGTTAGCAGGGGAAAAAAGAATAGACATTAAATCAGGTTTACACTTAACAGGGTATTCTGCTAAAGATATTAATAAGGTTATTTCTTGTATGGTTTCTCATATGAGATGTTGGTTGGTTTGTGCATCTCAGAGATTCCCTATAGTAGTTTTAGAACATGATGCTTTGTTTGTAAGAAAACTTGATCTTTATGGTAATGGCAATATTACCTATGAGAATATAAATAAGCACGGTATCATTGGTCTTAACAATCCAAGAGGTGCTACTAGAAAATCTGCAAAGTATTACGAATCTGTTATTAACATACAAAATAGTATTCATAGTACAAAAGATTTTAATGGTTATACAGTTAGCGATTCACCTTGGGTTGATGATGATAAATATATTCCTCAAGGTATTGCAGGGAACTCTGCATATGTTATTAGTCCTAGCATGGCGTTAAGACTTCTGAAAAAAGTTGATGAAGTGGGGCTTTGGCCCAATGATGCTTTAATGTGCAAGCAGTTTTTTCCAAATCAACTAAAACAAATATACCCATTCGTTACAGAACTTCAAGGTATACAATCAACAACTACAGGATAACTATGAAAAACTTTGTTATTGCTATTCGTGAAAATAATAAATCTCTAGAAGCTGCTTCTAAATGTATAGCGTCAGCCAAAAGATTTGGTCTTGAGGTAGATTACTATGATGCATTTGTACCATCAGAAGCTAGAGACTTCATTAAAGATCAAAAGATAAATGACACTCTCTTCAATGGAGATAAGTTTTCTAGAGAAGACAATGCACGTGCTGCTTTCTGTTCTCACTTTTCTATATGGCAGTTTGCTGCAGAAAACAATGAAGAGGTTACAATCTTTGAGCATGATGCTATAGTGATGGACTCGATACCTGAGATTTCTTTTGATGGATGTATATCTTTTGGAAGACCTTCATATGGTAAGTTTACACAGCCTTCAATGCTTGGAAAACAGCCTTTAATATCTAAGCCATATTTCCCAGGCGCACATGCGTACAGAGTAAATCCAAAAGGAGCTAAAGCATTAGTCGAGGAAGCAAGACTACAGGCGAGACCTACTGATTTATTTTTAAACAACACTGTGTTTCCTTTCTTAGAAGAATACTACCCTTGGCCTGTGGAAGTTAGAGAAACTTTTAGCACAATCCAAAAAACGGAAGGATGTTTAGCCAAACATATGTACAACAAGGATTATGCCTTAGAGGATGTATAATGAAAAATCTTTTTATTACTGGCTATGATAGTAACACAGTATGGATGCTAGATTGGTTTCTGAAAAACTTTAATGAAAACTCAGATACTCCTATACTGACTTACGACTTTGATGATTTTTCTACACCAGTTCAAAACGCTAAAAACTGGTTTAAGAAGCCATTCGCTATGCTAGATGCTGCATCAAAGGTTGACAAAGTTTGTTGGCTTGATATTGACATGCATATAAAACAAAACATAGACGGTATCTTTAATCACGTAGAACCTAATAAGCTTGCAATGGTAGAGGATGTTCCATGGTCTAGAAGACGTGGAGAGAAGTGGCATAACTCAGGTGTGGTTGCCTTTCAGGGTAAACCTCAGATCTTACAGGATTGGGCATCAGAGATTGCACTAAATCCAATTGTCGGTGATCAAGAAGTTCTACACAGTATGCTAACAAGCCCTTTAAAAAAGATGATACATATAACTGACCTTCCAAGAGAGTACAACACTTTACGGATAGATTTTATAGATGGTACTAATCCAAATAATCCAAAGATAGTGCATTGGACAGGTGCCAAAGGAAAAGAAGAAATCAGAAAGATAATGGTTAGTGAGACGATTAAATGAGTAGAGTTGCACATGTAATAGGTAATGGTGATCAAGCACAGTTATATAGACCTGCGAAGGGTATCAAAGTAGCTTGCAATCAACCCCCAATGGCTATTGAAAATCTATATGCTTCTTGTATAGTAGACTTCAAAATGTCTGCTGCACTCACAGAAGGAAGTGTAGAGATCCCGGGGGATTGGGTGCTAGGGTATAGACCTAAGATCTGGTATGAACAAAATAAAGGAAACTTTAAGATGCGCTTTGGTCACAAGATCAAAGAGTTCTATACAGTTCTACCGCCATACACAAAACTATTTCCAAATGAAAATGAAGGTAATATGTACACGAACTTTAACTGTGGACATATGGCAGTACACTATACTGCAAACAGACTTAAACCTGATATTCTTCACATGTACGGATTCGATTCTATATTTGATATGAACTTGAGAAGCTACACAGACTTTGTTTTGAACTCAGACAGAGGTGCTACTAATAACGTAAGACTAGCAGACAGGTGGAGACCTATCTGGAACGGTATTTTTGGCGAGTTCAAGAACACTCAGTTTGTCCTTCATCACATTCACAATCAATCTAAAATCCAACTGCCTGATAACGTTGAGGTTTATGTTCCACAAAAAGCTTGACAACAATGTCACCATAGTGTAATCTGTATATGTAACAACAAGAGATTCGCTATGATCGTTGAGTTTGAGAGTAAGTTTGCCAAAAAGAAAGAAGACCTCATCTGTGATGTCATTGCTTTCGGAGCAGAAAAACTTTTCCCTTCTGAAGATGCTGTTTATATAAATATTCAAGCCATTAACAAAGAAGGACTTTGCGGCGATTGCATGTTCGAAGACGATGATGAGTTTACTATTCGTCTTAACAAATCACTTTCCATAACAGATCTAATAACTACAGTTCTACATGAGCTTGTTCACGTGAGTCAATATCTCAAGTGTTTAATCATGGATACTGAGAGTGCCTATGAAGATCGTTGGCAGGAGATTGAAGCCCATACAATGGAGAAGGAACTATTAGAGGAATACCTAGTTGGACATTAATGGAATAGAAAAGGCATGTATGGAAATATGTGACGATAATACTAATATGTCAATACCATGGTATCTCATGGCGGCATATGCATATTATGAAGAAGATAATCCCATAATCAGTGATGGTATGTTTGACAGACTTGCCAAGAAGATTTTAAAAGATTGGGATAATATCACGCACATGCATAAGGAGCATCTAAGCATAGATATGTTAGAGGCAGGTACATTCATAGGGGAATACCCAACACGAATAAAAGGAGCATTGCAAAGTGTCAGACAATCATACAAAGAATGATGGTCCGATTGATGATATTACAACTGAAACTTTAGAGGGATGGATTAGACGTGACAGTAGTAGAAGTGGCGAGACGGATCTTAGACAACGATTGGAAGGGAGTAAAGGAAGTGAATATCTCAACTCTTGGACTCGCTTTGAGCATGGTTGAGGTAGTGAAGAAATGACTCTCAGCGAACTGCGAAAAGCTTTGAATGATCTTGGTATTGAGTATATGATAAAGAAGCAAAATACACATTCAGAAGATCACAGAGGAAATCTAGTAACTGTGAGATTTTTAATAGATGATGAGAAAGAGGGTTAACAGCCCTCTTTTTTTTATTTAATTTAGTACTTGACATCAAGTTAAATATATGCTATATTGATTCTGTAATAAGGAGACATGATGATGAGAGGTGGTTTGGTAATGTTTGCTTACTGTGATTATATCGCTGATGAGATCAGCCACAAGTTTTGGTCTCAACAATCTGAAAACATTGTTGCCAAAGTTGGTAATGTTAACTATGATCTTCATCCTGAACAGGGGTGGATGATGAGCACGAAAAAAACGATTGAATTGACTGACAATAACGGTAAGATGTACCGTGTAACTGTAGAGGAAATTGATAATGTTTGATAAGTTTTTCACAGATATGAAAATCTTTATGGGGTTGAAAGAAAACACCAATGAAGATGGTTCTATTAACTGGAACTTTATTGATAGTGATCTATTCATGAAATGGTCTGTACTGCTTGATGGTGAAACCTATACCGAATGGTTTGACAAAGCTGCGGATATTATAGAGGATGAGTTAAATGTCAAAATATAATAAAGAAGCTGTTGAACAGCAAATCCGCAAGGAAGGTATCAAAGGTAAAGAAGCAAAACTGATTCATGCTTTGTTAAAGGGTCATAGAAAATAACACTTGACATTAAGTTAAATAAATGTTATAGTGATTCTGTAATAAGGAGAAATGATTATGCTACTTCAAGTTCAAAACCTACTAAACGATATCAATGCTGATTACGTTGGCTTCAAAGAGCGTTGCGGTTCTAAAGATACTGTTACTGGTCAGAAGATGATCAAAGAGTTTGCTGAAGGTCTTGGTTATAAAATCGGTAAGAAGTATATCAAGATCACTAAAGAGAATAACGGTTGTGTTTGGGGTTTCGTTGTCAACACTGATGATGACAAGAAGTTTCGTAAAGGTGACATCCTGAAAGCTGCAGGTTGGAATGCTCCTGCACGTAACAAGGCACGTGGTAATGTTGTTGATGGTGGATACAATATTCAATGGACTGGTCCTAATTATCTAAGTTAGGACTTGACATCAAGTTAAATAAATGCTATAGTGATTCTGTAATAGAGAGAAAGTGAGAATATAATGGCTTATATGTCCCAAGCAAAGAAAAAAGAACTTGCCCCTGCTATCAAAAGTGTTTTGAAGAAGTACGGTGTTAAAGGCTCTATCGGTGTTGATAACCATTCCTCATTAGTTGTTAATATTCGGGAAGGATCTATTGATTTTATTGGCATGGCAAATGCCCAAAACAAAGAAATCTCTGAGCGGCGTAGTCAGCCTTACTATCCTAATGAAGGATACATTCAAGTAAACCACTTTTACCCTGAGAACTACGGTGAGGCAGCGCCTTTTATCGAAGAACTTTCAAACGCTATGCATGGTACAGATTGGTATGACAACAGCGACATTATGACCGACTATTTTGATGTTGCATGGTATGTTGATATCAATATTGGAAAGTGGAATAAACCCTATAAACTAGTAGAAAGTGCTTGACATTAAGTCAAGAATATGCTACTGTGATTCTGTAAGAAAGGAAAAAATAATAAATGATTCACGTACTAAGTAATAAAACAATCCTGACTGACTGTGACGGTGTTCTCCTTGATTGGGAGTATGCTTTTGACGCTTGGATGAAGCGGCATGGTTATGAGGTTGTTCAAGAGAATGAATATAAGATGCACTTCAAGTATGGTCTTGAAAAAGCTGAAGCTAAGAAGCTTGTTCGGATGTTCAATGAGAGTGCTGCTATTCGGAAGCTTGGACCCCTTCGGGATGCTATCAAGTATGTGAAGAAACTTCATGAGGAACATGGCTTTACTTTCCATGCTATCACTAGCTTGAGTAACGATCAGTATGCCCAACACTTACGGACCAAAAACCTTCGGGAGTTGTTTGGTAACACTGTCTTTGAGAAGTATGTCTACCTTGACACTGGTGCTGACAAAGATGATGCTCTTGCGCCTTATGCAGGTAGTGGTTGTGTTTGGGTTGAAGACAAGCCTGAGAACGTTGACCTTGGCATCACCTTGGGTTTGGAAGGTATCTTGATTGATCACCACCACAACGCAGGATATGATGGTGCTGCTACTGTTGTTCAAGGTTGGAAAGAAATCTACGAAATGTTAACTTAAAGAAGGAGACTCTTTTTCTCATACGTCTGTGTAGAGGCGTTGATCAGCTAAAAGCACTATCCCTACGGGAATATATTCGCCTGTGAAATATCAGTGTCGTGAAAGCGTAGGGGTGTTAGTTTCGATCAGACTAGAGCGGCAACGTCAATAAGGCCGTGCGGAATGATTGGAGATACTAGCCCGGGCGTATGAGGAAAAGAGTTTCAATTAGGGGTTGACATTAAGTTAAACTTCTGCTAATATGATTCTGTAATAGAGAGAAAGATACATAATGATACAATCGACTCAGAACGGATTTGAAATAGCTGAAGAAGAAATGGATCGTATTCATGCCGATACTGCTCAAGGCGAACAATCTATTGCAGTTCAGATAGATATGAAAAGGTGGGCGCAAAAAGAAGGTCTGTGGCCTCATGAGCCTTATAACGATATTATAGTTCTTCACGCTATTGCTCGTGGTTGGCTTCAAGAATATAATGATGGAATGGAGATTGTATACTAATGCTTGACAGTACTTTTGAAAGACAGATGAATTATTTTGATAGTGTTCGTTCTAATGAAGGACTAAATACAGTATGGTCCATCTATGAAGTCGAAGATGCCTATGCCCAATCACCCATCAAGGTGAAGGGTAAAGAACTCGTATATGAAAGCATTCGTTATGATGCCACTTCAGAAGATCTTTTAAAAGATATTGCAGAGGGAACTAATCGGTCTAGTATTATGTACAAGGCAGAGATCCAAGGTGACACTTGGATGGATATGTGGAAAGCTGCTGAATGGGTTATTTCTATGTCTGGTACGCATCATCGTTACATTGAAGACTTCACAATGAACTCAGATGGTACTATTGAGTTAACAACAGGTTCTTAAGGAGAACGTAATGAAATATTCATTAGCACTAGTAGCTGTTTTTGCTTCTAGTACTGCCATGGCAGAAAACATAACAAAGGTCAAAGTTTTTGATCACACGGAAATTGTAACACAATCTGTTCCTGTGACAGAGACACGATGCCAAGAAGTACAGGTTCCAATCTATCAGCAAAGCCAAGGAGCTTCTGGTGGTGACGTATTACTTGGCGCAATCTTAGGCGGTCTTATTGGTGGTACTGCATCTGGTAAAGATAGTGGCGCTGCGATTGGTGCTCTAGGGGGTGCTATCGTAGCCAACGAAAGTGCAAAGGGTGCCAAGGTTACAGGGTATAAAACTGAACGTCACTGTGGTGATGTGACAGTATATCAGAACACTAATGTTGAAGTGTATAGCCACTCTACCATTCGCTTCTATATAGATGGTAAACGGTATGTGGTTCCATTCAAAAAATAAAGGATAATATAATGAAAGAACAACTAGTAAAAGCTGCACGTATGCATGCTGAAGGTGAGTTAGAACGTGCCAAAACTAACATTATGGTTTATATGAATCAGAGTGTGGGTATTGGTGAACACTCAGATATTGTAGAAGCTATTCAAGAAGAACTTGATAAGATGGCGGCTGCAACTGATCGTATTGAAATGCTACAACAACATTTCTCATGAATATAAGTATAACCGATACAGCTAAATCTTACCTAAAAGAAGTTGGTGATCCTAATGTTTCACTGACGGTAAAGGGTGGGGGTTGTGCAGGGTTTCAGTACGAGTGGGGTACTACAGATAAAGATCCCACTATAGAAAACCTGTGGCTTGATCCCATGGCAGAGATGTTTGTGTTTGGTTGTACTATTGATTATGTAAAAGAACTAGGTGGTTCTTATTTGAAAGTCGTGAATCCTAATGCAACCGCAAGCTGTGGTTGTGGTGAAAGTTTTGGAGTTTAAAGGGGGTATTATGCCTATATTAATATTAATGCTGTTTGCAGCAGAAAACGAAGAGTTCTTTAGCGTCTCTCATGAAAATGCTAAGAATGGGTACACTTGGGAAGTCATTGAAGAAGGTTGTCGTGAACCTCTCCCAAATACCATATATATTGAAAATGGTGATGGCGAAGTTTGCTTTACGCAACAACCACCATCCTGATTGTTATTTGGTTTCTTAGCTCAACTGGATAGAGCAACTGCCTTCTAAGCAGTAGGTTATAGGTTCGAGTCCTATAGAGACCGCCAATAAGTTTGTCCATCAGTGCGATGACGTTAAACTCTAGCCATTATAAAACGGAGAAATATATGAACTTTATAAACAACATGAGCAATAGTCAATTTATTGCTGGTCTAAACGAAGATGACACTCTTATGAGTGTAGAAGATCTAATCACTAATCTAGAACAATCAGGAAAAATAAAGTTTGATAAAGGTTCGATAGGAGATTGCGGCACATATCAAAAACTTCCTGTTGGTATATTGTTTACTGAACGTAAATATCAAAGGTTTATTAGTAAAAGCACAATCCAAAAAGCTAGGAGACTTAATCTAGGACTGTTACAACCTCTTGTTGTCTATAAACGTCCTAATGGTATACATGTTATAGTAGATGGTCAACACAAATCCATTATGTCCATCTTAGGTGAAGGTCTTGAGTTTGAAGTTCCTTGTATCGTATATGAACATCCTGTCGATAGGGATCTTATGAGATGTATTGAAGTCGAGGCTCAAATGTTTGAAGACTTGAACATGAGTAGAAAAAATGCTGGTGGCTTAGATAAGTATAGAGCAGGTATTGCATATGGTGATGAAGAATCAATAAAGTTTGAAGAGTCTCTAATAGGAGTTGGCGTGTATGCAGAAAACTTAGGTGATACAGAGTATGGTATTGAAGTTCGTGGGTGGGTAAAACTGCGTTCAGCATACACAAAGTATAATTTAAGATATACAAAAAATGCTGTAGATTTCTTAAAACCGATTTATACGAAGGAATGGGATAAACCTTATGTTGATGGTTCTTTAGTTTTTGCATTAACTGCTATAAACTATTTGATGGATAAACATCTTGGTGCTAGAAAAGCAAAAGGTTTAAAAGAGTTTATGAGAAACTATTTCTACAAAACAACTGCCAATAAGTGGACTGCTAACAGCGCAGGTAACACTGACTATATTATTATTGCTAGAAGAATTGTGGATAAGTATAACACTCTAGTAGAAAGTGAAGTTATTGATGGCGCAGTTATTGGTTCAAAGACTTTAGATGATGCGGGTTTATCTGCTATAGATAAACTGAAATAAGTTTTCCTCTCTTGACGGAGAGAGGATGTGGTGACTGAATAAGAGGTGGACGTGCCTCTAAGGTATACGAGAAGGGGGTAGCTCCCTGTCTTAGCAGATGCATCGTAGTTCGAAAGCTAGTTTGACGGGAGCGTCCAATGCGAGTAGATGCAGGTATTCCCAAATCCTGCCCACACCTATATACTTAAAAGGAGATATCTTATGGACCCTGCAAGTATTTTTGCCGCAATATCATTTTGGCTTTTGAGCACTAAGGTAGAGCAACAAGAGAAACAGATTCATGAACTTGAAGTTCAGATAGTAATGCAAGAACAATCCTTCATTGATCTTGCCACAACACACTCAGCCTTTGCAGCAAGATCTGAGACAGTAGATCAGCAGCACGATAGAAAAATTGACTATGTGAATCAAAGAGTTGATAATATATTAGATTATATTGTTGATAACCCATCAGCAGCAAGTGAACTTATAACGGAGTGATTTATGAAATATTATGTATCCGCAGCAGAACGCTGGAGATTTTGGGAAACTGCTATTCTTGAAAAAGGTGATATTAAGATTTCTTTAGAATACAATGTTAAATGGGGTACTGTTGAAGTAGAAGTTCCTGATGATTTTAAGTTTGATGAAGACTTTAATAGTGAAGATTTTGATGATTGGAGTATTACAGATACTGGCGATGAAGAGTTTGAACAGTTTGAAATGCTGCAAGGTGACGTTTTTGATGCACCCGATCTAGACTTCAACGAAGAAGAATATTTTGATCTGCGTGAATCCCTAGAAGATAATGGTTGGGAGTATGTGGAAACAAAGGTTTATATTGATAATATTATAGTAGAGGAAAGTGAAAATGAAAACGTATAGACTTGAACCGACATATAAAAAATCTGTTGTTGAGTACGATACCTTCCGTAAGAAGATGGAAGGGGATACCCCAGATATGTGGATCAGAAAAGAAATCGGTTGGCGTTGGGGCGAGTTCGATGTATTTGTTCCTGAGACTGAAGAAGAAGTTATTGAATGGGCAAACGATCAAGTTGGTGATGTAGAATACTATAAGTCTTTAGCAGAAGTCCTAGATGAATATGGTGAAGAAGATCTAGAGGGTATGATAGGACACGCTATGCCTGATACTAGTGAAGCCTGTACGTTTCACGAGTTGTCAGACTATCAATATGAAATGAACTCAACATGGGATGGTTGTTGGGAAGATTGGGAAGTCTTTGTAGGTGGAGATGATCTTTCAGAAGAAGAGCAAGAAGAGTTGCTTGAAGAAGTTCAAGACAAATATTCTGAAGACTATGAAGATGGTGTAGCAGAACTTGGCTTTGAGCATATGGATAACTATACTGATATTCATTGTCCTATAACTTTAGTTGAAGTTGACGAAGATCGAAATCCAATAGAGTAAATGTTATAAATAAACACATGAAAACATTTCAATCATTTAACGAAAGTTTCAATATAAAAGGTTTGGAGTATGAGCGTAAAGTTCATGCTGCCATGAAGTCTGCCAAAATCAAAGGACTTGATGTTGGTAGTCGCCCTGGTGCAGGTTTCAGTAATCAGGGATCAGGCGATATTGAAGCACTTTATAATGGTGAAGAGTTTAATATTGAAATTAAGCTTGACAAGAATGCTCAGATGGGTGGTACGTCCATCCGCATCGATACAGCTAACAACACGCACACTCTAGTAAAGCCTGATGCAGTCGAAGACGATGCTATACCATTCTTTATGGCGGCTGCTAAGAAGCAAGACAAGGCATTAAAAGAATGGGTAAACTTTATTCGTAAACAAGACCCTATTGACTTTCACAAGAAAATACCCTATACTATACCCTTCGGTTCGGTAACTAAAGAAGCATGGATGGCTGCACAGAAAGCAGGACATCTTGCTAAGATGAATGCTATACAAACATTTGACTCTGCAGCTACTATTGCAAAGGCATACAATAGAAAGAATGTGTACTACATTCAGATCGGTAAGGCAGGTCTTTTCTATCTTGGTAGCAATCCTCTTAAGTTGCCTGTACCACAGTTCAATGGTACTATTAATATTGAGTTCAGACTTGGACCATCAGGATCAAAGCAAAGAAAGTGGAACGGTGAAACTTTGAAAGTTGTTGGTGCAGGGTATCGTTGTCAGGGTAGATTTAAAACGACATTAAAATCTAAGTACACATTAGACGATCCAGAATCCGTAAAGGCACTATTCAGTTAAGGTAACGACATGCAAAACTTTTCTTCATTTTTAAACGAACTCATTTATGGGGAAACCACCTCTGATCCTATCAGAGAAGAGTATATTGAAGAACAGTTTGATGAACTCATGGAAGCCCTCATCACCTTTGGTGGTAAGGCATATCCAAAGTTTGGTAACGTTGTTATCATGGCAGGTGGTGCAGGATCAGGTAAAGGTTTTGTCAAGGACAAACTAGTTGGTATCGAAGGGTTCACCTTTGATGTTGATGCACTGAAGACACTAGCGGCTGCAACTCCTGCTATCCAAAAACGTGTGAAGAAAGAACTTGGTTTTGATCTTGAAAACCTTGCTGCTAATCTAAAAGATCCTGAAAATGTCGGTAAGCTTCATATGATCATTGGAGACTACTTAAAACTTGATAACAAACGTTTGAAGACTTTGTACACATCTATCTTGTCTGCAGACCCTGAGAGAAAACCAAACATCATATTTGATGTAACTTTAAAAGACTTACAGAAGTTGGAGAAGCTTACACGTCAAGTATCGTCTATTGGATATGCAAGAGAAAATATCCACATCGTTTGGGTTGTGAATGATATTGAAGTTGCCAAGGCACAAAATCTTTCAAGAGATCGTACAGTACCCACAGAGATCCTTGTGAACACTCATAGAGGTGCATCACAGACCATGGGAGACATCGTGAACATGGGTAAGGGGTTACGCAAGTACATGGACGGTGACATTGCATTCGCATTCAACAAGGTTGGTGTGGACACAGATGTTGTTAAATCTGGTAAGGGTGGAATGTATGTCAAAGATGCAAACTACTTCTACGTAAAGCGAAAAGGTAAACCACCAACATCTGTTGCAAAGCTAGAAAAAGAACTTCGCATGAAGATCAAATCATATGTACCAAAGGGAGTATCTTGGGATGATTAGTTTTAAGCAACATCTACAAGAAGCCCAATGTGACCTTGTAGGTATGAAACAGATCAAACAGTTTGAGAAGATTGTCGATCAACTTTTCAAGAAGTTTAATATTGATTTTAACTTCACACGTCACTTCGCTGATCGTATGAGTGATGAACGTAACACTCCATGTATTACTATGAAAGAACTAGCAGACTTCATTAAGAAGATCTATGCAAAGCAGGGTAAGTCTCTGAAGGGTATCGCAGGGGCAGAAGCAGTAGTAAAAGACATTCAGAAAGATCTGAACATTCCTGTTGCAGTCACGTATGATCAACGCAATGATGAGTTTGACGTTGTAATGAAAACAATCATGCGTAAGAAAAACTTCAAAACTCCAAATAAAGTTATTACCTACTAAACTTTTGTCTTGACATTAAGATAAACTTCTGTTACATTATACATGTAACAAAGAGAGATTCGTAATGATTGAACAACTTCAAAACTATATCACCGCTTGTGAAGCAAACATTGTCCGTTACAAGGCAATGGGTGACGAAAAGGCAGTCAAAGCTGCTGAAGGTATGATACGTGATTTTCAAAAAGTATTGGAGACTCTATAATGATTGGTGAAGGTATTACGTTTGACAACGGTGTTAAGTGGGCCGACTATATACTAGAGAACACGGATGGACCTGAAGGCATGGTGGAAACATGGCGTGGAGAATGCATCCGACTCAGAGCAACGTATGATATGCTCATAGCACTCAAGGAACGGTATGATAGTCTATGCGAAGAGTAGCAATCACAGGACATACACGTGGGCTAGGAGCCGCTCTTTTTGAGCGGTTTTCTGTATCTGATATGGTTGTTGGACTGAGTAGATCGAATGGATTTGATATAAGAAAAATCGATAAGATTATTGAAAGAATTGATGAGTGTGATGTGTTCATTAATAATGCATATGATAGGTACTCTCAAGTAGATCTTCTTTATGCAGTGTATGATATGTGGAAAGATAAAGAAAAAAAGATTATCAACATTGGTAGTTTAGCTTCTATGGGCATTAGAGATTATTTACAACCATATGCTATTCATAAAAAAGCACTGCATGAAGCCCATACACAAATTGCATATCAGCAAAATAAATGTAAATCGTATATTTTTAATATTGGATATATAACAGATAGTCAAACTGATGTTGCTGAACTAATATATAATACTGTGAACAATAAAATGTATATAGGTGAAGTAAAGGTGATGCCTGATGGATGAAAAAGTTTTAGGGAGATTCGCAAACGCTGGCTTTCATATGAAAGATTTAGAAAATAAAAGTATTGCAGAGTTTGTCGAAAGCTTTAGACCAAATCAAATCAAATGCAAGAAGTGGTTGGTTGAAGAAATAGCAAATATTAATATGAACTGGAAGAAGGTTCTCGTTTTAGGTAGTTGGAATGGATGTCTTCTATATGAACTAATGAACACATACTGTAGTGTTGATTATTGGGATTTCTTAGATATTAACCAATCTTGCCATGATCATAGAGACCTTTATTTTGAAGTTAATAGTATGACTAAAAACTATGGTAATATTGTGATGAATGCTGAAGATTTTTCGGATCATGAGTCATACGATTTAATCATTAACACTAGTTGTGAACACATGAAGGATATTCCTGCAGTATATGGACCTACCTATGCTATACAATCCAACGACTATACAAACATTATAGAACATATAAACTGTGTGAATAGCGCAAAAGAGTTAGCAAATAAAAATAACTTAAACCGCAGACTTTTTACTGACTCTCAGAAAATGCCTAACTACACAAGATTTATGACAATAGGATATTACAGATGACGGTTTCTAGATACCATTAAGGTTAACTAGTCTAAACAAATCTTTATCTTTTTTTAATCTATCTACTGTTGTTCCTGATGGATGTTGTACAGTAGTTCCAATATCTGGATCTATCAATGAATGAACTGGTGCGTGTTTTCCCATATACCTAGCGTGAGGGATACCATATCTACTTTGTTCTTGTCTATTAAAGTATCCCAACAAACCGTCAACTAGTGTCATTGGACCTGACACAGGGTGTCTTGCAACGTGATTTAGTATTCTTTTTGCAAAATGAGGATGAAACATAACTGCTTCCATGGCATGTTGACCAAAAAACTGAACTTGTAGATCAGGATTAAAGTTGATAGCAGAAGGTTTTTGTAACCATGCATCATGTTCTAATATTAATATAGGAACATTCTCAGTAGCACATTTTTTCCATAGATTGTATTGACTATAGAAACAAGCCTTTTCAGTATCAGTTAGTTCTCTACCGTTACCTCTTTTTCCGAATGTCAAACCAGATTGTGTTGATAAAGTCTCAGGAGTAATAGCGTCATAATATCTAAGATTAAATCCTTCCCAAGAAGCACTAGCTTTATTTGCATAACGCTCTGAAACTGGATTGTCAGAAATTCTAATCATTATCGTTTTAAACATATTAAGATCCATTTTAGGGGTTGACATTTACCTCTATTTATATTAAAAAGGTAGTGTAGATAGAAGGAATGATTCGTATGGAAAACTATGATTTAGATGTAATCAAAAAAGAAACTTTACCACGTCACGGTTCACCTCAAGATCGTGGTGGTGCCGATGCATATTATCAGCGTCCTTATGACCCTCACTACTATGTTGGCGCAACATATTCTAGTGAACGTGTTGAGAAAGATAACATGACTGTCGGTGAAATTGAAGCTTATTACTATGGTTATGATAATGAAGAAAATCGAAAGGAGTGGTAATTAATAATGATAACCCATAATACCCATGGCTTCGAAAAAGAAGAGAATGAACACGATGTTGTTGATAAGGTTTATAGTGATATCAAACCACGTGTAGAGCAAAGTGAGTGGGTGGTAAAACTAAAGAACCAAGCAGGGGAAGAGTGGAAGTCTAGATGCACTGAACACTATGCTTGGAAGGCTGCAGAATATATTCAAGAATTGGAGAAAATAGTTATGTCAGAATATCAAGCCCAACATATGGACAGACGATTGCAGTATGTTGAAGGAAAGATACAGGAATGGGAAAAGGTTATTGATATCCTTATGGCTGATCCTAGCTTCATGCATGCTTTGGGTGTTAAGGAACTACAGAAGAATCGGAACAGAAATCCTGATACTTCATATAAAGTGAAAGATCCTTATCGTGATTTATAGGAATGATCGGTATAAAGACAAGCACTACAGTGTTGTCAATAATGGTATGGGGTTTTGGACCCTACGTGAGTTTGTTAACAAATGTAAAAAAACAGAGTTGACATTGGATACAGAAGAGGTTATACTCTTCAAGAATCGATTAGAGGATAATGGTTGGTATGAGCACATTCGTAGCTGAACTGAAAAAGCAACATGAAGATTTTATGCGGAAGCAAAAGAAACAAGCTGGTATAAAACGTAAACAAAATAAAAAAGAAGACAAGGATCTAGATCTGTACAATATCTTCTATTCTGATGCGCCTAAATATGCTAAAGAGTATTACGGCGAAGTCTATCATCAAACCACAAAGTGGGATAACGAGTGGGATTAGTAAAAGACATAAAGCTTCAAAAGAGTGATGATGGATATGAAATCATCACTCAAAACTCTTATGGCTATGGCGATATTATAAGAACCATGGCATACGCAAAATCTATTAGGTATCTTATAGGATCAAACATCACTGTTCGATATGTGATAGAACCTACCGTTGACGCAATAATGTATAAAGATATATTACACAATGTGTTACAGCACTATATTACAACCTGTATACCGTATACAGTCGAGATTTGTAGACTTGAAAAATATGCTCACAGATATGTAAACTTTTTACGTAAAGAACATGCCAAGATTGTTAGTGAGAAAATAGGTCATCCTAAACTTATTCCTGTACATCAATCTTTCAATCTAGAGTATCTTTGTGTGTGGACACCATGGAATAATCTTGCTCCTGTGGACCATGATAAAATGCCTATAAATAAAGATACTTTTAACAGTTTCATAAAAGAGCTTGACATTCCTGTAAAAATGGTTGATTATAGAATGCCAGTAGACTATGTGTTTGAAACGATTCGTCATAGCACGTTGTGTTTAGGGTACGAAGGTCTTGGTCAACAGATAGCATATCACTATCATAAGAAGTTAGTGACACTATCCAACTGGCAACAGATTTCACGTAATACAGGTGGACCTAAATCGCTTGTAACTAATGACTTAGAAAAGGTAAGAAAATATGTCATCACTAATCAACAATCCTGAGATTATGCTATGGGTTATTTTAGCACTATCTTCTATATGTACATTCATGATTGGCTATCTGTGGTCAAACAAAAAACAGGAAGAGATTGTTGAGAATGCTATTGTATACCTATGCGATAATGGATTTATAAAACATAGGACTGATGAAAATGGTGACACAGAAATATTACGTCTTGATGAGGATTGACACTACCTAATATTTCTGATATTATATTATTATGGAGATTTGATATGCCAAGAAAAAAACGACAGCTTTCAGAAGAGCAACGTCAAGAGTTGCGTGAACGTTTAGCCAAGGCAAGGGAAGCAAAGGCACCATCTAAACAACTGTCTATAGATGCGTCTATTCGTAACTTGCCTGACACAGATCCATTTGCTCCACCACGTGTGCGAGGTTGGATTAATAATACTAAACTTAAAATGCAGTCCATGAGAAAATGGAAAAACTCAAAGGATGCAAAAGAGAGAGCAGCATACACACTTGAAGAGGTTTACTTAGCTAACCTACAAAACTATTTGAGAACTGGAATATATTCTGATAGTAGATGGGGATCTGAGAGACAGCATGCTGTAGGGTATAAGTGCGTGGCAATGGCATATTATCCTGATGGAACTCCTAAAAGAACAGTCGGGGTATGGTATCCTGACATAGGCGGCAAATACACACAAGAATTGGCAGACGAGGATAATGCAGGAAGAAACATTTCTAACAAAAACGAAGTTCACAATGCTAGTAGAAAAAACAGTAAAAAATCATAGGTCATCTTACATGGATGCTGTTATTCATATTTGTAGTGATATAGAAGTAGACCTAGAAGATGTACGTAAGTTCATCTCACCAACAATAAAGGATAAACTTGAAGCAGAGGCAATGGTACTAAACTATTTACCAAGACAGAACATGCTTCCTATAGACTAATGAATAAGATGTATATAAAAAGAAAAGATTTAAACATCGAATCTTTATATGATATGAGAGATGATAAATCTTCTTTTATGCTGGCTGAAGTTTATAGAAATGCTAAATCTGTAGTAAATAAATCTTCTAGGTCAACTAAAATAAAAAATGGTATTAACCCAGACCATTATCCTGAAATAACTAAATCTTTAACAGACATGATTTCAATTTGGGATAGTACTTTAAATCCTGCTGATTTTTATGTTAAAGAGTTTAACTATTTGAAGTACAGAGAAGGTGATCACTTTGTAAGGCATCATGACCATGTAAGAATAAATGGAGAACTTGATCCTAATGGTAGAGTGTTTTCCACTTCAACCATCATCGATAAGTCTGATGATTTACGAGGTGGAGATTTTATTATATGGGATCAGTACAACGCAGAGCATAAAATAAGTTTAGATGTTGGAGAAACAATATTCTTTTCATCTTTTAGAGATCATCAGGTGAACAAAGTTCTACAGGGCAACAGAGAAGTTTTAGTTGCATGGATATATAAAAGAACTTGACATTATATAAATACTTCTATATAATGAGAATCGTGGATAACAAGAAATACAATAACATATATTAAGATACGGAGAAATACAAATATGTCATTCGCAGAACTAAAGAACCGCCGCACCGATTTATCAGCACTAGTACAGGCTGCATCAGGCGGTGAACAGAAAACGGAAAATCGTAATGATGAACGTTTCTGGCAACCCACTAGAGATAAAGCAGGTAACGGTTATGCTGTTATTCGTTTCTTACCGGGAGCGGCTGATGCGCCTACTCCATGGGTACGCTATTGGGATCACTTCTTCAAAGGACCAACAGGTCAGTGGTATGTAGAGAAGTCTCTTACTTCTATCAGTATGCCTGATCCATTGGCAGAAGCAAACTCACGTTTGTGGAACGAAGATGGCTCTGATGAAGCCAAAACAACAGTACGTGAGCGCAAGCGTAATCTGCGTTATGTTGCAAACGTTCAGATTATTTCTGATCCATCGAACCCTGAGAACGAAGGACAGGTCAAGCTGTATCGTTTTGGTAAGAAGATCTTTGATAAAATCATGGATACTATGCAACCACAGTTTCCTGATGAGGCACCTATCAATCCATTTGACATGTGGAAGGGTGCAGACTTTACGGTAAAGATCCGTAAGGTTGAAGGCTACATCAACTATGATGCTTCTTCATTCAAGTCACCGTCTGCTATGGCAGGTAGTGATGATGATCTAGAGGCTATCTATAACAAGCAACATGATATGTCAGAATGGACAGATCCAAAGAACTACAAATCCTATGATGAGCTAAAGGCTCGTTTAGCGATTGTGTTAGGAGAATCAACTCCTGCTACACGTAAACAAGTAGAAGCTTTGGATAACAACATTCCATGGGATGAGCCTACAACAAAAGCAGCACCTGTTGCTGCATCTACTCCTGCGCCTGTAGCGGCTACTGCAGAGTCCTCAATGGAAGAGGATGATACAATGCAGTACTTTGCTAAACTTGCTGCAGAAGGCTAAAGGCAACGCTGTAGGGTAATCACACCCGCCTGTATGCAGAGTAAGACTCGATACGAAACAGTACACAGAAGACCAAGTTAAGGATGATCAGAAATGGTCATCCTTTTTTAATAAAAACCATACGCATCTATCATTTGTTTCTTTAGTGTCCTTTTATCTATCGCACTCATTCCATATGAACCATCAGCACCTGCATGCCTATTAGAAACTGAAGTGGTATCACCAGAGTTCGTAGAGGCATCAACGTTGTTTATAATAACCATTTGCCCGTTCTTTGCCAACTCTGCAGACGATCCTAATGTACCACCTCTTAGGGTATTCAAGGAATTGATCGCAGAGGCCAAAGCGTCAGCCGCACCCAAGCCTTGGTTACCAAATTTCTCGGCTTCTAGTTTAGTTAAAATACCATCAGCATTAGTATCGGCTTTTAATATTTCTTTTATCAAACCCTGTT
>Ga0257114_1000560_pt1 | contig 29164 bp, 18 predicted proteins | sample SI112_10mmetaG_FD_190149 | JGI IMG/M metagenome (GOLD analysis project Ga0257114, IMG submission 190149) | Marine microbial communities from Saanich Inlet, British Columbia, Canada - SI112_10m | ecosystem: Environmental > Aquatic > Marine > Inlet | place: Canada: British Columbia | collected...
TTCACGCGCGACTCGCGCCCGTCGTCGTCGTCGTCGTCGTCGTCGTCGTCGTCGTCGTCGCGGTTTGAAACGACCGCGCGCGTCGGGACGTCGTGAGACCGCCCGCGGTGTCAAACACACGGACCGTCACAATCACCCGCGCGCGCGACCGGGTGGATGGCGCGCGCGACGACGTCCGCCTCTACGCGACGCGTTCGACGCGCGACATGGCGACTCAAATGCAGCTCAGAGGCGTGCTCAAGGGGTGCGTCGCGCGAATCGATGATCCGAGCGCGCGTCGCGTCGCGTCGACGGCGAACGCGCGGCGAACCGATCGTTCGTGGAATAGGGTCTGCGCCATCGAACGAGGCGGACGTTGACGCTCGCGGCGGCGGCGCGCGGCGATGGGACGCGCGACGACGGCGACGCGTTCGTGCGATGATTATTTCACGCGTCGAACGCGCGTCGTCTCGAGCGCGTGACCGTTCACGCGAAACGGACTCGAGCTCGACGAGCTCGATCACGACTTCGAACGACGACACTAACCCACACGTTTTTTTCATTTCCGCGCAGGCACGAAAACTGGGTCACGTCCATCGCGACTCCGTTGGATAACTCTGACATTCTCTTGTCGTCCTCGCGAGACAAGACGGTGATCCTTTGGAACCTGACGCGCGAGGAAGAGAACTACGGTTACCCGCGCCGATCGCTTCACGGACACTCGCACTTCGTGCAAGACGTCGTCATCTCCTCGGACGGGCAATTCGCGCTCTCGGGGTCTTGGGACGGCACCCTTCGATTGTGGGACCTTAACACCGGTACCACCACCCGACGCTTTGTCGGACACACCAAGGATGTCCTTTCGGTGGCTTTCTCCGTGGACAACCGCCAAATCGTCTCCGGCTCCCGGGATAAGACGATCAAGTTGTGGAACACGCTCGGCGAGTGCAAGTACACGATTCAAGACGCCGACGCGCACTCCGAGTGGGTGTCGTGCGTGCGCTTCTCCCCGGTCACCTCCAACCCGATCATCGTGTCTGGGGGCTGGGATAAGCTCGTGAAGGTCTGGAACCTCACCAACTGCAAGATTCGCACCAACCTTGTTGGTCACACCGGCTACATCAACGCCGTCACCGTCTCTCCGGACGGTTCCTTGTGCGCCTCCGGCGGCAAGGATGGCGTCGCCATGCTTTGGGATCTCGGCGAGGGCAAGCGATTGTACTCCCTCGATGCGGGTGACATCATTTACGGCTTGTGCTTCTCCCCCAACCGTTACTGGTTGTGCGCGGCGACCGAGTCCTGCGTCAAGATTTGGGACCTCGAATCCAAGTCCATCGTCGACGAGCTCCGCCCGGAGTTCCCGCCGGTTGGCAAGAAGTCCCAACAACCGTACTGCACCTCCCTCCAATGGTCGGCGGACGGTTCCACCCTCTACACGGGCTACACCGATAACGTCATTCGCGTTTGGTCGGTCGGTTCCGTGGGCACCGGCATGATGTAAGCGGCTCACACTTACTGGCTTTCGTTCACGTTCTTAGCAAATAGCGAGACTGTGTAATTGAACGAAGCAACGCCTGCTCAAACCAAATTCCTAAACGCGCATTCAACTAAAATTACACATCATCGCGCCGCATCTAATCGTGACGTAGCTATCGTCTTCGTTTCACGCCCGTGCTCGGACCGTCCTCGTCCATGTCCTCGTCCTCGTCGACGCGCTCGGCGACGTCCGGCTCGGCGGCTTTGAGTTGTTTCTTCGTCTCCTCTATCGCGGCGTTGAGCTCGTCCTCGCGCGCCAGTGATTCCGCTTTTTCACTCGACACGTACGCAATTTGTTCATTCAAACTCGCCAACATCGTTTCCGTTATCGCGTGCCACCGCGAGACGTCCGCGATGACGCCGTCGAGCGCGCTCGCTCGCGCGTCTCTCGCCTTCGCGCGTCGAACCCGTAAAACTTTATTTTTCGGATCGAGCCTTCCCCACACGATTTCTCCCAGGCACTCGTCGACGATGAACTTTTCCATCGCGCGTTCGCTCGTGAACTCCAGCTCTCGCATCAATCGTTCGTACGCGATCGTCCCTCCCTCCGCGCACAGCGCGCACGTCGACAGTCGCTTCAGTTTCGCCTCCTCGCGCGTCGTCAGCGTCGGCAACTTTTCGTTTGCCGCTCGCGCGCGATATTCGCGCAGCGTGCCGTGCGCGAATATTTCCACCATCGCGCGCACCTCCGCCGCGCACTCGAACCCCTCCGTGCGCTCCATGGCGTGCAGTATCTTCGTCACGCGCATCGCGTCGCGCGCCTCGAGCGCCTCGCCGAGCGCGTCGCGATCGAGCGTCTTCGTCGTCGCGATCGACGTCGCGCACCGCGTCACCGCGCCGTCGTCGGGCGTCATCGACGCCATCGCATCGTCCTCGTCGTCGGCGCGCATCGCGAGCGAACGACGCGCGCGAGTGTCGATCGATCAGCCCCGAATCCCAATCGCGCCATCTGTTCATCCATTCATCCATTCATCTCTCCGCGGTCACATCGCGACGTCGGCGCGGTCGAGGGCGATGCGAGGCGGACGACGCGACGCGATGCGCGCGCTCGCGCGATGCGCGGGCACGACGACGGGCGCGACGACGGGCGCGACGACGACGACGACGACGACGACGACGGCGCGGCGGTTACCGCGCGCGCGCGAGCGACGGGTCGAGCGGGACGCGGGACGCCGCGCGCTGGCGACGCGGGCGGCGCGGGACGTCGAACTGACGTGCGCCGCGTTCGCGGTGTGGGGGGCGAACACCGCGGTCGGGAAGACGCTGGTGTCGGGAGGACTGGCGCGCGCGGCGCGGAGCGCGGAGGCGGGGACGCTCTTCGTGAAACCCGTGCAGACGGGATTCCCAGAAGATTCAGACGCCGCGTTCGTGGCGCGCGTGAGCGGTGGCGTGGAGAGCATGGGCGAACACGCGGCGGTGGCGGCGGGAGAAACGGCGAGGAAAGGATTAGAGGGCGATCGAGGGGCGTGGGCGCACACCGAGTTTGCGTGGCGACGCGCCGCGGGGCCGCACGTGAGCGCGGCGGAGGAGGGGAGAGGCGTTTTAGACGATGACATCGTGCGAGCGACGTCGAGATATTTGAGAGAATTCGCGGAAAAAATGCGAGCGAACGAATCGGGGCAGCAGCGAGCGTTGGCGCTCGTCGAAACCGCGGGAGGGGTGGCGAGTCCGGGGCCGTCGGGAACGCTGCAATGCGAGCTTTTGCGCGGGCTACGATTGCCAGCCATACTCGTGGGTGACGGGCGTTTGGGCGGGATATCTGCCACCACGGCCGCGTACGAATCACTGCACGCGAGAGGGTACGACATCGTCGCCATCGTCATGGCGGACGATGATGGTTTGGCCAATTACAAAGCCATGGCAAAGATTTTGCCGAGCGAAACCCGCGTCTGGGCGCTTCCGCCTCTGCCCCCAGAAGGACAAGCGGACGCTTGGCTCGAAGACTCAAAGCACACGTTCGACGATTTACTGAAATACATCACAAAATGGCACGACGATCGCATCAAAACTCTGCAAAGTCTTCCAGACGAGGCTCTGACGAAGATTTGGTGGCCGTTTACGCAGCACGCGATGGTGGAGCGCGACGCCGTCACGGTGATCGATGGGAGATATGGTGAAGATTTCGCAATCTACGCCCAAAACACGCACTCATCGAAAGATGGTTCCATAGTACTTCGCTTTGATGGTTCAGCGAGTTGGTGGACGCAAGGTTTGAGTCCAGAATTGCAGCAAGAGTTGGTTCGCACCGCGACGCATGCGGCGGGACGATTCGGGCACGCGATGTTTCCAGAAAACGTGCACCAGCCCGCCGTGGACGCGACGACGGCATTATTAGAAGGACCTGGGAAAGGTTGGGCAGCTAGAGCATTTTATTCCGACAACGGATCGACTGCGACAGAGGTTGGGTTGAAAATGGCTTTTCGCAAATTTTACGTCGACGCAGGCTTTGTGTCTAAAGACGGCAATCAGAGAGCGAAAGATCTCGTCAACAAAGGAGCCGATGACTTACCTCCGCTGCGAATAATAGCATTGGATGGTTCGTATCACGGTGATACTCTCGGTGCGATGGATATGCAATCACCGAGCGTTTTTACGGGTCCAATGCAAACGCCCTGGTACCAACCTCGCGGACTGTTCCTTCAGCCTCCAAGTTTAGCGATCAGAGAAGGACGTTGGAACGTGGCGTTGCCGCGTGATGGATTATTGAACGACGGCGATCGACTCTTCCGCGAAGGCAAAGATGTGGATGAGAACACCAGTTGGACTAGCAAGGAGGCGGCTTTCAACATCGCTGCGCGTCTCGACAGCCCGCTCGCAAAAGAATACAAAATTGCGATCGACAAAGTCTTAGAACGCGCCGCGAAAGACGCCAAGGATAATAACATGGGTCACGTCGGGGCTTTAATCATGGAACCCGTGCTTCACGGTGCAGGTGGGATGGTTTTGATTGATCCGTTGTTTCAAAACATTCTCATGAAGTCGTGCCGCGAGCGAAAGATTCCAGTCGTCTTGGACGAGGTATTTGCTGGCATTTGGCGATTAGGCACGGAAGGTGCGTGGGAAATCATAGGCGAAAAACCCGATATTTCGTGCTACGCAAAACTTCTCACTGGTGGGCTCATTCCCATGTCAGCCACGCTCGCGACGGCGGATGTCTTCGACGCTTTTTACGGCCCTGGAAAAGCCCAGGGCTTGTTACACGGGCACTCGTACACGGCATACCCCATGGGATGCGCCGTGGCGGCGAAAGCGCTTTCTATGTACAAAGACCCCGCGAAAAATCGCAACGTGATCGTCTCAAAGTCTTCGAGTACGGGCGAGCCTACGTCGGTGCTTCGCGAGCTCTGGGACGAGGACGCGTTGAAGAAAATTTCCACTTTGAGCAACGTTCGCCGAGTCATCGGTCAGGGTTGTGTCCTCGCCGTCGAGCTCGAGGTCGAAGGTGAAGGTGGTTATAGCTCCAACGCCGCTCGAGACGTCGTCATGCGTCTTCGTCCCCACTCCATCCAAGCGCGTCCTCTGGGTAACGTCGTCTACCTCATGTGCGCGCCGACGACGTCCAAAGACGCGTGCGACGTCCTCTTGAGCGCGCTCGCGACAGAGCTCGCGGCGTGATGTAACATTATACTATTTTTGTGTTGTCATCGCGTCGTTTTCGCTCCACTCTCTCCCCCCTCGACGACTTCATCGCGTCGTTTGTCGAGCACAGTCTCTAAAATCTCGTCCCGGTGCCGAGCGCGGTTCGCGAACCTCGACCGACGTCCCATCGCGAGGTCGTTAAAAATAATCGCGATCGGATTGCGGCGCGTGTTCGTCGTCATAACGCGTCGTCGTGCGTCGTCAAACTCGCCGTCGACATGGCTGATCAAGTCATCGTCATCGGCGGTGGTCTCGCGGGCCTGTCCGCGGCGCACACCGTCATCGAACACGGCGCGCGCGTCGTGTTGCTCGACAAATGTTCCTTCCTGGGCGGGAACAGCACGAAGGCGACGAGTGGGATTAACGGAGCGTTGACGAAGACGCAGGCGCGGTTGAACATTCCCGACAGCGCTGATAAGTTTGAAGATGATATCATCAAGGGCGCGGCGGGCGTCGGGCACACCGAAGCGCCGGCGCACACGGTGCCGCTCGCCAAGGTGCTGGCGCAAGGAAGCGGTTCGAGCGTGGATTGGTTGATGGAAAAGTTTAACCTTGACTTGTCCCTCGTCGCGCAGCTCGGTGGGCACTCGTTCCCTCGAACGCATCGAGGCAAAGAGCGGTTCCCAGGGTTCACGATCACGTACGCCCTGATGGAGGGGTTGGAGAAGATTATGGAGGAGACGAACGGGGAAATTGCGCGAATCGTGACCAAAGCCGAGGCAAAGCGGTTGCTAAAGGACGGAAGTGGTACCGTGATCGGGGTGGAATACGAGAAGGGTGGCGCTTTACATCAAGAGTACGGTCCAGTCGTCATCGCTACCGGTGGTTTCGGTGCGGATTACCAGTCAGACTCGTTGTTGAAAAAGTACCGACCCGACTTGCAGGCGCTGCCGACGACGAACGGTGACCACTGCACGGGGGATGGAATCAAGATGGCCTTGGCCGTCGGAGCGGATACGATCGATATGGAGTCTGTGCAAGTGCATCCTACCGGATTAGTCAACCCTTCAGAGCCAGATTCCAAGGTGAAGTTCTTAGCCGCCGAGGCGCTTCGAGGCGTCGGAGGCATCCTCCTGGACGCAGACGGGAACAGATTCGCCGATGAGCTCGGTCGACGAGACTACGTCAGTGGTGAAATGAACAGAAACAAAGGGCCTTTCCGTTTGATTCTGAACGGCAAGGCTTCAAAGGAGATCGAATGGCACTGCAAGCATTACGTCGGGCGAGGCATCATGAAGCGTCACGATACGGGTGCCGAAGTTGCAAAAGAAATGGGCATCAGTCCACAAAAGCTCGCCGACACCTTTGCCAAGTACAACGAAGCCGCTCGAACGAAGAAGTGTCCGTTCGGTAAAAAGTTTTTCACCAACGCTCCGTTCGAAATGAATGATTTCTTTCACTCCGCCATCGTGTGCACCGTCGTGCACTACACCATGGGTGGACTTGCCATCAACACTGATTCGCAAATCGTCGGGTCGTCAGGACCGATTCCTGGTTTATACGGTGCGGGCGAGGTCGTTGGGGGTATTCACGGCCGTAACCGACTCGGTGGTAACTCTCTGTTGGATTGCGTCGTCTTTGGTCGCGTCGCGGGTGCCTCAGTTTCTCGACACCTCATGGCGACGGCTATCAAGGCGCTTAGATCTGGTCAATCCGTCGCTCTTAATCGCGTCGCTAACTTGAACGACAAGATCAACCCATCCATGAGCACGGCGTCCGCCGCGCCAGTGTCTAGCGGTGGCGGTGCTCGCGCTATCACCATGGATGAAATCGCGAAGCACAACTCCGAGGGCGACCTCTGGGTCATCATCGAGGGCGCCGTTTACGATCTCACGACTTTCTTGCCCGATCATCCAGGTGGAAAGAAAGCGATCATGCTCTTCGCCGGAAAGGATGCCACTGAAGAGTTCAACATGCTCCACCCTCCGAACGTCTTGAAGAAATATCTCTCTCCAGACGCGAAGATTGGAACCGTCGCGTGATTTGACACGTAACTCGGTCGCCTTAAAACTCGCATCTTGCGCTTATAACAACACTCCATTTACTGTACGTACATCACGGTTCGATAGCGGTTTTGTCAAATAAAATTCGGACTCACTTTCACGTTATCATTAGCGTGCGTTAAGTTTACAATAACTACTAATTGAAGCGCGTTGCAGATGTATACTTGATGGGTGCCCGCGCGCGCGGGCATCTACACTTGAGGTCGCGTTTGAACGATGTAGAGCTGCCCATCTTCAGATATCGCGCCCTCAATGTCTTGAGGAGACCCACAAAGTGTCTCAATCTCTAGTGCAACCTTGGAGATGGTCGCTAAAAGCTTTTGTCGCTTGGTTTCGTCCGTAATGAGGCTGTCGGTGGAGTAGTCGACGTTTTTCAACGTTGCCTCCTCCATGGTGATGCTATCGTACAAGCCCGCACCGGCAAACCCTTCCAGGTCTTCGCCGTTACTATCGGATCGGAAAATAAGTGAATCTTGCTCCATGAAAAGTCCTTTTGACTTCGAAGGGAACCCGACGACGGTCGGATTATCCAAATTGCTCTTGGATGTCTTGAATGACAATGCTCGACCAGAAAAGTTACCGACGAGCGCTTCGCCCAGACCACACACAAGCTCACCGTAAATTTCGCTCTTGTCGTTGTTTTGTGGATTCACTGTGTGCAGTACGAATGCGTATCGCGCACGAACGACGGGCTGACAAAGCACAGCCATGGACAAATCGGCGTGATTCAGCCCTGCCTTTTTGCAACTCAAAACGGCTCGCTCGTTGTACTTGCTTGCCCATACGCCAAGAATCGTCTTCCATGCCTTTTGACCTTGAGCGCTCGTCACGAGATCTCCCGGCCAACCGAGTGATTCGGCTTCGAAGGCGACTTTCAAACTTTTCGACAGGTCGGCCGTCGGTTTTAAAGTGGCGATACATGCCTTGACTTCCGCAATGAGTGCTTTGAAGCCAACGCCGTCTGTGGAGTCGTACGCTTCAAGTTGTTTGACTAACTCTGCAATTTGTCTCTTTGCGCCTGCATTCTCAGGGACATCAAGAACTGCATCGAACGTACCAAAAGGCATCGCAACGGACGGCGGTAACTTTATGAGGTTTGAGACTCGACCGCGAAGGAGTTGCAAGTTTCGAGATTTGCCGCCGACAAGCTCTGGGGTAAACTCTGATGACGTGGCGACAAACTTTCCTTGAAACGGACGTTTGATGATCGATATGTCACTCGAAACGGAATCGCTCGACGATGTTGCTATGACCTCCGCGTCGGTACCGATGATGCCGTCGACAACATCGAATTGCAAATCGTCGCCCTGCGCAGACGGCTTGAGTTGCACGGATTTCCCGGTCATGGTTTTCATCTGTTCTAGAACATTCATGTCAAACAAAGTAGCGAAAAGAACCTTTTCGTTACGGGCGCGAACGGCGCAGTGAGACAGCACATCTGGCATATCAGGAGTAACGATCGCGACCACGCCAACCGGAATGTCCTCTTCGCCACCAACGCGGTCGGCAATAATGACAGTCGGTTGAGAATACTTGACATTTTGCACATCGGCGAGGGATGCGACCGAAACAATCACGCCACTACACTCGGCGTTACTGACGATTTGCCAGCTGCCCATGTTCGCAACATTACGAATAACTGGGTCGAGAACTCTGAGCATTTGAGAAAGTGGCGCCGCTGCAGTTCCACGGATGATTTCTTCCGAGAACAGGTCGAGCACATGTCCATCCACACCGAGCTTGTTTCCCATGCTCTGTGCCGTCGGCTGAAGCGCGTCAATATAGCGCTGAGAAATTTCGCCAAGCGAGTTTTGCAGTCGATCGCACACCGCTTTCGCCTGCAAAGCCCAATCTCCTTGGCGTCTCGCTGCTTCAAGCACATTTTGCCACTCTTTCAGGCAAATGCGCAACTCATGGTTGCCGCTTGCAGACATGCAAAGATTCTCGAGGACGAGGCTCATGATTCTCAAAACTTCGTAAGGAGCTCGAGTAGGCAAAGATTCAAGAGATCCTTCGATGACCGAACGCGCCGCACCTTCTAACGCAAGATCGAGATAAATGACATCCTTGATGCGATCGTTTGATTTTCCGCCGGGACGAGTCCACGTCCAAAGGTATCTTCTCGCCTCAATCATCGCTTCGAGCGCGAGCAAAGGATCTTCAGAACGTAACTCTCGCGCTGCGCATAAGAGCTCTTCCAGACGTTCGCTCGCAACTTCACGAATCGGAGGAATATTGATCTCCTTACCTTTGCACGCATCTTGGTGGTAACCGAGGCACGCCTCTGCGGCTGAATCAAGATCAGCACCAGAGTGCACCGCCTTCAGCGTGCGAAGATACTCGGTCAAATCAGCCGTCAAACCTTCGTATTGATCTCGAGAGAAGCTGGGTTCGCTACAAATTTGGCGGTCGTAAGCCTTCATCCGCGCGGCGTCAATGCCGTTGGCGTGAAGGTGCGCCCAATAAACGCTGATGTCGCAATCTGCCGCAATAAATTTGAGCAACGCCTCACAAATAGGAACATCGTCCGGCGACGTGTTGTTGTGCAACTTTTGATGCCACTCTTCCATCATTCCACCCTTGCAGTTGTTCTTTTGCTGAACGGCAAGAATCTCGTCTCGAATGCGCTGACCGACGTCTCCGTCGCCACCTCTGCCAATCGTAGCCATGATGAGACGCACGATGTCTCTGTACTCAGGATCTTGTCTGTAAATCGCACTCAGACCCTCTGTCATTCTCGCCTGCGCTGCACTAATTTCTCGTGGCTTGATGTTGTAATCGTTATTCCAGACCAACTGTCTCAACGCCATGAAGCGGAACCAACAGAAGAGGGCGGTGAGTCCGGGTTCGCCCGCGCCGTGCATTGCGCCCAACATGTCTGCGCCAGCGTTGTATCGATGCATCAAAGATCGTGTTGCATCCGATTCTTCGCCACAAATCCTGTCAACCATATCCTGCGCGACAAAACCGCCCAAGTTTTGGAACACGCCCTGATCGAGCGCGATGTCGTCGACGTCCCAGCGGTCTCGCTTGATTGGCGCAGGCTTCTCCTTCTTCGCGACTTTGACGACGACTGGTTCGCTGCGGCTCTCTTTACGCGATCGATCTTGTTGGGAATCTTTGCGACGCTCCGACTTTTTCTCCGTCTTAGCCGGACGCTCGAGAACCGAACCCTCGAGGGAGGCAAAAAAGTCGTCTCGACCATTCTTGATCCATTTGTTTGACGTTGTTCGTAGCACAAAGATGATGCCCTCGCGCGCTTTTACATCCAACGGCACATCCAAAGTCACCGCTCGAAGATTGGGACTGATGCGTTCGAGCTCAGTCTCCCAACTGCTGCCCGAGGAAGCCCATGAACGAGAGGGTTGAGTGCTGAAACCGTGCGGCGGCGGTTTCCATGAGCCATCCGTCGTCTTCGTCGCGCCCCAATGAATGATAAGATCGTCTTTGGAGTCCGTCAAGACGTGTAATTGGATCCCACTGCCATTCACTTCTCGCGCCTCCACGAATATCGTCGTACCACCTTCTTCGTACAGTTTATTCCACTTGACGTTCGTGTCGTCGGTCGCTCTGTCCTGCGCGACAGCCTGGAAATCCTCGAGGGAAAACTTCTTCGTCGCGATTGGCGTCTCAATCGTCTTCGCAACCACCTTGGGCGCTTCAGTCGCGACAACCTTGGGAACACTCTTCACGCTAGCTTCACCGGCTGCGATTTGCTCAAAACTCATACCCTCGGCGAGCTTACTTTTGATTTGATCCGCCGCGCGCCTGAGCATGTCGTCCCGAGTCTGGGCGTCGAGGCCCGGACGTCCGACGGCTTCCCATTCCACACGAGCCATGTCCGCGATGAGAAGCTCGATGGGATCGGTGAGTGCACTCGTCATCTCTGTCGCCGTCGCCTTCACAGTCACCTTCGGCGCCGTCTTCAGGATTTCCTCCTTCGGCGTCGGCGCGGGCGCTTCGACGGCGCTCGCCGCCGCCTCGACCGCCGTCGACGGCGTCTCCGCCGCGAGGTCGATCTCGAAATTCCCACCCCCGACCGCGTTGATCCACTCTCCAGTCTTTTCGACGTACAGCGCGAACGCGACGCTCTTCGCCTGCGGATCGAGCACTAAGTTCACCGGTCCCCACACCGGAAACGCGCTCCGCATCGCCTTGTCGCCCTTGTAATATTCGGTGTTCGGCGGGTGCAACTCGCTCGGCAACACCTGCCACGTCTTCCCCGTCTTTTCCCGCATCACCCCCCAATGAAACGTCACCTCCCTCGCGTTCGCCACTCCCTTCGGCAGCGTCTTCAGCGCGATCGACACCGTGTGCACGCCCTGCGCGTTCGTCGTCCGCGTCGCCGTCGCCGCGCACCCGCCCTCGCCCTCCATCGTCGTCTCCGCGCGTCTCGGTCGCGTCTCTCCCGACTCCCGCGTCGTCATCGCTTCATCGTACGACGTCGATCGTCCTCGCGTCGTTCGTTCGCCTCCCCGCGTCGTCATCGCGCGTCCCATCGCGTCGCTTCGTCCTCCATCTTGCGCCGCAGCCGCCGCGCGTCGTCCTCCGCGCGCGCGTCTCTCGTCTCGCGTCGCGCGCGGCATCGGGCGCGTCGTCGCCGTCGTCGCGACGCGCGGCGTCATCGTCGCCGTCGTCGCCGCGCCGCGCATCGGCGCCCGCGTCGCCGTCGTCGCGCGTCGCGCGGTGCGGCGACGGGCGAACGAACGGCTCGAAATCGTCAGCGGCACTTTCCGTATGGGCAAACAGTCCGGGAAGTCATCGTGCAATCACCCCGGCCCGCGACCGGCACACGGCGGCGCCGATGGACGCGCTCGAGCGCGCGGACGCGGGCGACGCCGCGTGGTTCTCCGCGCTCGACGACGACGCGCTCGAGCGCGCGATGACGCGCCGCGACGACGACGGACGCACGAGCTTTCATCGCGCGTGCGCCGCGGGCGCGCGCGGACGCGACGTGACGCGACTGGCGCGCGAACGGATGAACAGCGAGGCGATGGCGAGGGTGGTGACGACGGCGGACGACGGTGGGTGGACGCCGCTGCACACGAGCGCGGCGCTGGGGGAGCGGGAGACGTGCGGGACGCTGCTCGCGCGAGGGGCGGATTGCGAGGCGCGGACGCCGGGGGGGCAGACGCCGGGGCACTACGCGGCGAGCAAGGGACGCGTGGGGACGCTGGAGACGCTGGTGAGCGGAGGGAGGGGGTGGTTGACGATGGAGGACGACGTCGGGGCGACGCCGTTGCATCGGGCGGCGGCGCGAGGGGAGCTGCGGGCGATCGATTTCTTGGTGGACGCGCTCGCGAACGGGACGACGGAGGTGCCGAAAATGGCGCTCGAGGCGAGAGATAAGCGCGGACAGACGCCGCTTTTAGTGGCGTGCGAAGCGGGGCAAGACGAAGCGGCGATTCGACTGGCGAAGCACGGCGCAAACGTCGGCGCCAAGGATGGCGAGAAACGCGGCGTCGAGGAGCTCGCGCCCAAGCTCGTGAGCGCGCTGGCGCAGATCGAGGCCGAACGTTAGCGCGATAGCAACACAATTTGTACATTACATACATGGAAAGAATTCTATGAAACACAGTCAGTCGCGCGCGACGCACGATTTCAGGCCGACCGCCAAGGCGTCTTCGTCCAAGTTACGTCCAATGAACACCAGCTTGTTCATCACTTCGTCCGAGTTCTCTTCGACGGGCCCGTCCGTGATTTCGTACACTTCGCGAACCGCTTGTAACACTCGGCGCTTGTCCGATCCTGCGGTGTAAACGAGACCTTTGGCGCGTAAAATGTCCGCGCCGCCCTCGTCGTTTCGTCGTTCCCACAGCAAGTCTTCGAGCCAGTTTTGAAAGGATTCGCCATCCAAGAACCCACTCGTGGCGATGCACACGGTTCTGATGTCTGAATTGTGTACGCTCGACGCAGGTGCGTACTTTTCCACACCCTTGGCCCAGAAACCGCCCCCCGAGGCGACCACCGCGCTCGGAGGCGCCGACGCGAATTCGCCTAAAACCGGCTTCCTACCGCGACCTCCACCGGCGACCGTGCCTTGATTGAGCACGATGCCTAAATCCACGCTCGATCTCGTCGTCACCACTATCTCGGCTTCGGCGTTAATCGCTGCTATTCGCGCTTTCACGCGCTCTAAGTCTTCCGCCTTCACCAAGTCGGCTTTATTTAACAAAATCGTATCCGCGTACGCCACCTGCAGCGTCGCCTCTTTGTTCTCCTCGATCTGCTTCTCGATGTTCGATGCGTCGACTAAAGTCACGATGGAGTCTAAAACTGCCCCGTCTTCCTCCACGAGTTCGTCGTCTACCCACAGCTCGCGCGCCACTGGCCCCGGGTCAGCGAGTCCGGTGGTTTCGAGGAGGATGAAGTCAAACTTTTCCCCCATCTCCTTCCGCTTCTCCAGCAAACCCTCGATGGTTTGCACCAAACTCCCCTTAACCGTGCAACATACGCATCCGTTGTTAAGTTCGACCCAATCCTCGACGAGCGTGCGCGAGGCGTTGTCCCCATCGACGCCATCCTGTTGGACGAGCATCTTCTCCACGCCGAGTTCGGCGCCGAAATCGTTGAGAATGACGGCTATCCTGTACCCATGATCAGCTTTTAAGATGTAATTCACCAGCGTCGTCTTGCCACTGCCGAGAAAACCGGTGATGACGCACACGCCGACGGGCATGACGGGCGGCTTCTGGGGACGAACGCAGGCGCGCGCGCACTCGTACGCGCGCCAGGGTTTGGCGTCAATCTGTCGACGGCGTGGTTACCGATTAAAAATGCTACGCGCGCGGCTAAGATCGGCATTCAATTCGTACTACGTTTTTCAGCGCCTAGTGCGGCCTAGTGCGAGTGGGATCACGTAAAGAGTCGCGCAGCGTCTAGAACGCCGCTCGGCGAGTGCGCATCGGCGCTCTTTGCCGACTTTGCGGGCGTGGTGTCGTTCATGAACGCACCGATGGCGGTTTGAAGAAATGCGTACGCACTCGAGGAATAAAAATACTTGCGTCCATCCGTCGCTTGATCTTCCTCGCTCGCCTGGCCGTCGTCATCGCCTCCACAATTTGAGCGGCGTAACCACCGAAGTGCCAAATTCGCGCTCTCAAACTCAACCTTCGTGCGCATCGCCTCCAAATTCTTCATCGTCTCCTCCAGGATGCCGCGCTCGATTTTCAATGTCTTATCGAACTCGACCAGCATCTCGATCCCGACGTCGTCCTGTACTTCCTCTGAGTCGTATTTTTCCAGCGCGCGATGCGTCCTCGTTTGGCTCCGTTCGAGCGCCGTTAACCGCCCGCGCGCATCGCTCATCATCACATCTAACCACTGCCGCACACGTTCAATCACCACATCGGCGTGTTCCCTCGCCAACGTCTCCGCCCCGATCGCTAACGTTTCCTCGCGCACCGTCGTCGCCTCGGCCGAGTCGTCGACGTCTGGCGGCGGCGCGTTCGCCTTCGCCTTCATCGTCGCTCGCCCGCGTCCTCTCTTCCCTTTACCCGCCGTCCCGCCTCGTTCAAAATCGTTCGTCCTGTCCCGCATCGCCCCATCGGCTCGCGCTTTGCCCTGTCGTCTCGTCTTCGCCTCGACTCGTCCCGTCGCGTCGGCGGTTTGAAATCGAACCGTCGTGCTCTTCTTCACCGTCTCATCCCTATCCCTCGCTCGCGCCTCCGTCGCCGTGCGCGCGGCGCGCAGTAACAGATCTAACCCGCGCGGATCGCGCGCCATCGTCGGCGTCGGTCGCGCGCGCGATCTGACGCCGCGTCGTCGACGCCTCGCGGTGTCGCAAAATCAACATTCGCGTGGCGCCAACGTCCGCGCGCGGCGACCGACCGCAAAAGCGTCCGGTCGCCGCGCGCTGTTTATCCGGTCACAGTCGCGCGCGCGAGCGACGCGAGCGACGCGAGCGACGCGAGCGACGCGCGCGCGCTGTATCTTTCGTCGGACGGCGGATCGATCGACGAAAACGCGCGCGCGTCGACGCGACGCGGGCGAAGACCTCGAGCGGAGATGCGAGCGTCGTCTCCGGCTGATTGACTGCGCGTTTGAACGAACGTTCGAGACGTCATGGCGGTGAGCGGTGGGCTCGGGTCGTGGGCCGCGATCGTGGGTAACGTGCTGTTATTCGCGCTGGTGCTCGGATTAGCGGTGACGGTGGAATTCGAGGCGTTTAAAAAGTCGTTGAGGAGCCGAGGTTTGGTCATAGGCGTGTTTTCGCAGTTCGTCTTCTTACCGCTGTTTGGGTTTACGATGGCGCGGACGCTGCTGTGGGATCAACCGGCGCTGGGAATACCGCTCATTATCACCACGAGCTCGCCTGGGGGTTCGTACAGTAATTGGTGGACGTCACTGTTCAACGCGGACCTGTCGCTGAGCGTGGCGATGACGACGGTGAGTTCGATTTTATCGGTGGGATTTTTACCGCTGAATCTGTACATGTACACCGAGGGAGCGTATCCTAACGGAACGAATGTGCGGATGAAATGGGGGGGACTGTTTGTGTCGATCTCGATGGTGATTAGCGGGATCGTGTTGGGGTTGTTTCTCGGTCGGCGAGCGCCGAAAGCGCGCGCGCCTCTCAACTTTGTGGGCAACGTGTGCGGCGTCTTGCTTGTGCTCTTGGGGTTCTTCTTTTCGTCAAATTCTTCGGCGCCGATTTGGGATCGCGAATGGAAGTTCTACGTCGCCCTCATCGTGCCCTGCGTCGCTGGATTAGTGGTTAGTTTGGGATTCGCCAAATTGACTCGGTTGGATATGCCTCAAGCCCTGGCGGTGGCCATCGAGGTGTGCTATCAGAACACCGCCATCTCGTTGGCGGTGATTTTAAGCTCATTTGAGGACGATCCGTCGTGCGCATCGAGCGCAGGATCGGCGTGTAACGTCGTCGGCGTCGCGAGCGGCGTGCCGACGTTTTATCAGTTCGTGCAGGTGTTTTCGCTTGGGATTTTGTGCTTGTTGGCGTGGAAGAGCGGTTGGACGTACGCGCCGAAAGGCACGCCTCTTCTCACCGCGATAAGCAAATCGTTCCAGCCGACGCATCGCGATCCAGGAGCCTTTAGGGAAGTAGATTTAGATAGAAGCGAGGAAATGAGCGAGATGCCGCGCGAAGTAGAGAATGTCTAGAGGATTATGATATGACAAGGCTTAAATATCGCCGAGGTGCGGAAAATCCGCGCGCACGATCCGATGAGCCTGGATGCAGCCCTCGTATTTCCCAAACGTCCTACGCACCATGATGAAAATCCATTCGGTCTCCTCTCCTACCCTATCCTTCACTCGAACATCAACTCTTGTTCGGCCGTCTTCCATAGTCGACACTTGCGTGATTTCGTGCCCAGTGTTCCTCACAAAGGCGTCGTAAGTGTTCAAAGCCTTGCCGATGAAATGGTCAAAGTGATACATATCACTCGAAAACCCAAAGAATCGCGAGCGTTCCATATTCCCGTGCTCCACGGCGTACTCCCACATCACTTGAACGCCGTGGTCGGTTCGCGGCGTCGATATGTCTCTCATCGCCCACAATATACAATCAACCGCGTCTTCCCACGTTTGCATCGCGTGCGGGTACACCAGAGGCCCCGGCACGTTTTGCGGGTTTCGACAGATCCCCAAGCACTTCGACCCGTTCTCTTTCACGCGCGCTTCGCGACAGAACGGGCACTCTTCGCTCGTGGGCTTGAACTCTCTTCGGTCGATGACTTGCATGAGAATCTCTTCCGCCGACGCCATCGTTCCGGGAAGGTACCCACTCTGCCCTTCGTTCGGGCCGCTCGAGGATGCTCTAATCGTCGACGCGCGTCGACGGGCGTGCGCTCGCGAGAGCGATGGGAGGAGAGGGGTTACGCGCGCGAGAGACGCCATCGTCGAGAGCGGCGTTGTGCGGCGCCGAGTGAAAACGTCTACTATTGAAAAATGGATATTGAAAAGCAACGCACGAAATTGAACGAATGTTGTAAATGTTGTAAGAGATTTACGTCGCGGCCGGGGCGGTCTCGCTCTCGTCCCCTTTACTGCCCGTGGCGTGTTGAATAATTTCTACGATGACGGGCACGAGCGAGAGAACGACGATGCCGGCGACGGCGAGGGCAAAGTTCTCCTGCACCGCGGGAATGGCGCCGAAAAAGTAACCCAGTCCCATGAAACTCGCGATCCATAACGCGGCACCCACAACGTTGTACGTGATGAACTTGGAATAGTTCATGTTTGCCACGCCGGCGACGAACGGCGCAAACGTGCGCACGATTACGAAGAAGCGCGCGAGGACCACCGTCTTACCACCGTACTGATCGTAAAACTTTCGCGTTTTCGCGATATATTCCGGAGGAAAGATTTTCGGATGCGTCTCCATGAAATTCGCACCGACGTAAGAGCCGATGGAGTAGTTCACCGTGTCCCCGAGCGTCGCCGCGGCGAAGAGCAGAGCGCACGTCAACGGAAAGTTCACCACGCCCAGCGCGCCGAGCGCGCCGGTGGCGAACAGCAGAGAGTCCCCCGGCAAGAACGGCGTCACCACGAACCCAGTCTCGGCGAAGATGATCGCGAACAAGATCCCGTACGCAAACATCCCCTGACTCACGAACAACTCGGCGAGGTGTTTGTCCAAGTGCATCACCCACGACAACGCCTTGGCCAACAAGCCCTCGCTCGACGACGCCACCGCCGCCGCTTTCGCCGCGAGCGCGCTCTCCGGCATCACCATCGCCGTCACCGCCACCGCGCACGCTACCATCGCGCACGCCCCGAGCGCCCGACCGCGTTTTTCCCGCGCGTCCTCGCGCGCGAGACCCTCGCGCGCGTCGTCCTCGCGCGCGTCGCCCTCCATCCCATCCCTCGTCGCCCTCGCGCGCCCGTTCGCGCCTCTCCGCGCCGCGTCGCGTCCATCCCGCGTCCCGCTCGCGCGCGCGCGCGTCGTTTCGCGTCCCAGCGCGCGCGTCGCGCGTCCCGTCGCGCGCGCGCGCGAGGTCAACCGAGCGCGTCCCCGTCCCGCGCCCGTCGTCGTCGGCGTCCGTCTCGCGCGCGCGCACCGCACCGTCGTCGTCGTCGTCGTCGTCGTCGCGGTCAGCATCATCGCGCGTCGCGCCGTCGCCGTCGCTCGCGCGTCGCGCTCCGTCGCCGTCGCGCGAGCGACGGCGACGGCGACGACGGTTCGGTTTCGTGTCGGCGTTCTCACACACGGACCTTCACGCATTCGAGACTCGGCCACAACACGGATTCCAATCCGATTCGAATCCGCCGGCGACAGCTCGGCGCGTCGACGCGCGCGGCGAGACGCGTCGGCGCGAGCGCGCGACGCGACGCGCGAACGAAGCGAACGAAGCCGACATGCGCGTCGCGGCGTCGCGCGATGGCGCGCGTCGCGGCGTCGCGACGACGACGGCGCGCGGGAAGGGACGGGGCGGTCGCGTCGCGGCGACGGGACGACGACGACGGACGGGCGACGACGCGCGCGATGGCGACGACGGGACGGAGGCGACGAGGACGGAGAGCGCGAGCGCGAGGGGCGAGCGACGTCGGGCGGCGCGCGCGCGACGGAAGGTGGAGGGAACGGGACGCGGCGACGCGACGACGAGGGGAGGAGAGGGGACGCGCGCGGCGCCGGCGCGGCGACGGACGAGGGTGAGGGACTTGACGGCGACGCCGGAGAGGGCGGAGAAGACGATCGGGTACAGTAAGGCGGGGGCGAGAGATCCGAGGAAGGCGGCGGAGGAACGGGAAAAGATGTGGGCGCGGTTGGGGGCGACGGGCGGCGAGAGCGGGGGCGCGCGGTACGCGCACTTGCTCGACGGAGACGCGAGGAACGCGTCTTCGTCCGCGTCGTCGTCGTCGAGATCGAGAGGGAGTAATCGAGCGGCGCTGCGATTGGGGTACGCCGCGCACAGGGAGAGGTTTGCGAAAGGTTTGAAGTGCGAGCTCGAGGAAGAGATGGCGCTCGCGGAGGAGCGATTGAACACGTGGCCGCGAGAGCGGCTCGTCGCGGAGGGATACGCGATTTTAGGCGTGCGCGCGAAGTACGAAGGAACGCTTCAGCGAGATTCGCTCGTGCGTTTGACGATTCCTTACAAGGACGCGAGCGAGGCGAATCCGCTCGGACAAGAGTTGCCGTATCATCGCTTCACGACTGGAGACATGGTACAGCTCAGCGAAGGCGACGACCACGAAGCCGCGGGTGGAATCACGGGCGTCGTCGCGCTGAGATCGATGTTTTTCATCACCGTCGCCATTCACGAGGATGATCTCTCTCGACTCGTGTCCGAAGGCTCGAGATGGAGGGTGGATTTGAGCGCGAACACGGTGGCCCACGATCGCTCGCTCGCGGCGCTCGTCGCATTTTCTGAACCGGGAGGCATGTCCGGCGCGTCTTCCATGTCCACGCGCGCGAGCGATAAGAACAGTTCTTCCACGGCGTACGCAACTTTGCAGCGCGCCTTGCTCGGCGTGCCCGATGAAAACGGAACGCTGGAGGAATTGGCGGCGACGCCGCCGCATTGGGCGGGCAAGGCGCAAAAGCCGCAACTCGCGATGGCGTTGAAGGAAGTGCGAGAGCCGTTGAACCCAAGCCAGCGCGTCGCCGTGAAAAGCGCGCTAAGCTCTTCGCTCGCGGTTTGGCAAGGTCCGCCCGGTACGGGTAAGACTCGCACGCTCATAGCGTACATCGGTGCTGCCGTACACCTGGCGTCCATCCAAAAGAGGCGAGGAAGGGGTCCGATCGTTCTCGCTTCCGCTGCGTCGAACGTAGCCGTGGATAATATCCTCGAAGGACTGGCAAAAGAATCTTTCATCGTCGATGGACGACCGCTGCGAGTCGTGCGCGTGGGAGCGCCCGCAAAGGTGCAACCTTGGCTTCAGCAACTCACGCTGGATGCTCAAATCGCGTTGCACCCTCTCGGGCGTCAAGCGGCGGCCATGCGTGAAGCTATCCGAGGACAATCTGGTCCAGCGTTTGCTCGCCAGCGCAAGCAAGCGACGCAGTTGGAACTGACGGCTGCGAAGAGCATATTAAAGTCTGTGGATGTCGTGTGCACCACATGCGTCGGCGCGGGCGACGAGTTACTGGAGGACTTCACGTTCCCAGTGGCTGTCGTGGACGAGGCGACACAATGCACCGAACCAGGAGCGTTAATCTCTCTCACGAAAGCCTTGAGCGCCGTGCTCGTGGGTGATTCCAAGCAATTGCCTCCCACGGTGGTGTCTCGTGACGCCGTCGACGCTGGCTTACAAGTTTCAATCTTTGAGCGCATGGAGAGGCTCGGGGTGAAGGTGTCTTTGCTAGACATGCAGTACCGCATGCATCCGCAAATCGCCGAATTTCCGTCTCTGGCGTTTTACAAAGGGAAAGTAGGATCGGTACCGACGCCGCAAGATCGTCCGTTGGTGCCGGGTATCGCTTGGCCGTCGCCGAACGTTCCAGTAGCCTTCGTAGAAATCTCCGCCCCTGAATCGCGAGCACCCGATGGAAACAGTCTGTATAACGTCGGAGAAGCGAAGATGGCCATCGGTGTGGTGAGAAAACTTCTCGCGGCGGGCGATTTAGCGGGACCCGGGGACATCGGCGTCATCTCGCCGTACGCCGCGCAAGTTCGACGGTTGCAAGAAGAATACGGCGTAGAAGGAAGTCCGAAACGAAATTACTTGGACTACACCGAAGAGGATAAAATAGAGGAGCTCGAAATACGTTCCGTTGATGGATTCCAAGGCAGAGAAAAGGAAGTGATCGTTTTGTGCACCGTGCGAAGCAACCCGTCTGGAGACATCGGCTTCGTCGCCGACCCGCGCCGGCTCAACGTGGGAATCACGCGAGCGAAACGTGGATTGATCGTCCTCGGAAATCGCAAAACTTTGTCAAACAATGAGATGTGGCGAAGTTGGTTTAAGTGGATCGACGAACAAAACTGTGCGGTTTCCGACACTACAAATTTCTAGCATATCGTGCAATATTTTTTACGCCGACGCCGGCTCAAATTTCATCGCCGCACCGTTCATGCAGTATCGCAAGCCCGTTGGCGGCGGCCCATCTTCGAACACATGCCCAAGGTGCCCTTGGCACGCCGTGCATCGCACCTCCGAGCGCGGTAAGAACATGATGGAGTAATCCGGAACCTCCATCACCGCGCCCGCGAGCGGCTCGTAAAAGCTCGGCCAACCCGTCCCCGAATCGTACTTCGCCTTCGAGTCGAACAGCGGCGTTCCACACCCAGCGCACACGAACCGTCCAGTTCGTTTCTCCGAGTTCAACTCGCTCGAAAACGGTCGCTCCGTCGCCTCTTTCCGCAGCACCTTGTACGAGAACGGTTCCAGCTTGTTCTTCCACTCATCCTCCGTGAACGCGATCGGTCCCCGTCGCTCGAGCACGGCGAGCTGGGCGTCGGTGACGAATTCACCGTTCGCCTTCGCGTCGCCGCTCGGCGCGGAGGCCGCGAGCGCGGCGCCGGCGAGCGGGAGCACGATGAGCGGTCGACGACCACGCTTGGTGACGTGGCGCGCGTCGTCTTCGGACGACGACGACGCGCTCGCCGTGCACGGAATCGCGGCGAGGCGGCGAACGGCGACGGTGCGCGACGGCGCTTTGGATCGCACCGCGACGTGCGGTCGCGCGGTGGACGCGAAAGAGCGCGCGGACATCGCGGCGAGCGCGTGTGTGAGGCTTGGATAACGAGCGAGCTCGCGCTCGCGAGACGCGAAGGCGCGCGCGAAGGCGAAGAGCGGGCGGACGATCGGCGCGAAGGCGCGCGCGAATCGCGCGATCAATTCATAAAATTTCATAAAATACAACAATGAAATACAACAATGCGCTACTGTGCGATTCCAAGCGTGCTAGATGTTGCGTCTCAGAGTAGACCAGCCTTCGGCCACGCGTCGGCGATGGTCGAGTCCTCGAAGAAACGCGCGTACCCGCTGTGATGGTTCGCCACCGTGATTGGATTCAGCATGCGCACGTCGCGAGAAAACTCTTCGGGTTCTTCTTCGCCCTTGGCGACGTACGTGTGACCGCCGCCTGAGTTTGAATTCGTCCAGAGCATCGAACCCGCGTGCGCGTACTCGACGGCAAATTTCCCGTCATTTGCGGACGGCAACCAATAACCGCTCGTTGGCACGCGAGCGAATAAATCGCCGCCGTGCACGATGCGGGCGTAATTCAAATTTGTCAACCCTTGATCGAGGTAACGCGCGAAGGCTTTGTCGCCCACGCGCGGTTGTCCGAATGTCACAGCCTCCACCTCGACGTCGGCGTGCGCCTCTGCCAATGACGCCGCGCACAGCGTCGTCAGCGCCCCCCCCAACGAGTGTCCCGTGACGACGACTTTCTTTCCGCGTCCACGCTCTAGTTCATCGCGCACCGTCGTCTCGATCTCGTCTCGTAACGCCTCGTACGCCCGCGCGTATCCCGCGTGCGCGCGTCCTTCCTTCATCTTCACCTGCCCCGCCCTACCGTTGATCTGCGACTCTCGAATCAACCCTCTCAGCGGGCTCGGCGTCGTCCCTCTGAAAACCACCACCACCCACTCCTCATCGCTCGTCGCGAACACCCCCGCGCGCGTCGTCGCCTCGCCGCCGTCGTTCCACGCCAGTCGCTTCAGCTTTGGAAACGCCTCCAGCGTCGCTCGCCGCAGCGCTCGCCCGTCTCCTATCAGCGGTTCGAATCCAAGCGGCGTCGCGAAGTCTAACTCCGCCTCTCGCGCGTCCGCGTCGAAGTATCCGCGCTGTCCGAAGCGCCAGTAGCTCGCCATGCTCAGCGTCGCGAGCGCCGTCGCTCCCTCGCGCGCGCGCGGCACGAGCGCCTCGCGCCCATCACCGCTCGCGCGCGAGACGACCGCGCGCCGTCGCGCATCGCGCGCGATCAGACGCGCCGATCGCGCCGCGACCGCGCGCGCGCGGCCTCGCATCCCGCGCGACGCGTCGCGACGTGACGGTCGTCGCCTCGTCCGCGCCGTCGGACCGCACTCGCGCGCGCGGACGCGACGCGGCGCGCTCGGCATGGCGCGCGCGCCGGCGTTGCGCGCCCTCGCGCCCGCGCTCGCGTGCGGCGCCGCGCTCGCGCACGTCGCGACGTCGACGTCGACGCCGACGCCGGGACGCCTCGTCGACGACGTCGATCGCGCGGTGACGTCCGCGCGGCGCTTCGCCGTGGCGTCGACGCACTTCGTGCCGATGTACGCGATCGATTATCGCGAACACCGCGCGCGGGTGCGCGCGCTCGGGGCGAGCGCGAGCGAGGACGAGCGACGGGCGTCGAGACAAATCTTGTGGCGCGCGGTGAGCGAGCGTTTTTTGGCGTGCGCGCGGGCGCTGGGAGGGATATACGTCAAGGCTGGGCAACACCTGGCGGCGCAGCCGATCGCGCCGAAACCTTTTCAAATCGTGCTGCGAGCGCTGATGGACGACGCGGCGCGACGGCCGTTTGAGGAGGATCGAAAGACGTTCGCGGAGGAAACCGGGTTGGAAATCGAAGAGGCGTTCGCGGAGTTCGACGAGACGCCGGTGGCGTCGGCGTCGTTGGCGCAGGTGTATCGAGCGAAAACGTTCGGGGGGGAAGATGTCGCGGTGAAGATTCAGCAGCGACCGGTGGCGAGGTTCCTGGAGAGCGATCTTTTTACGATAGAAGGGTATTACTCGCTCATGGAGTGGCTCGTGCCGTCGTTGCGATTTGGGTGGCTGGCAAAGGAGACGCGAAGGCACATGGGAGAGGAGATGGATTTTACTCGCGAGGCAGCGAACGCGCTCAAGGCGAGCAAGATGCTCGCGGATGAGTTCGACGAGAGTGAGTTGAAGATACCGCGCGTGCACAGACATTTGAGCGGTAAGCGAGTGCTCACGATGGAGTTTGTGCCCGGGGTGAGAATAGACGACGTCGAGGCGCTCAAAGGCAAGGGGATCGATTTAGCCGACGTCGCGGCGAGAATACAAAAAATATTCGCGCAAATGACTTTTGTGCACGGATTCGTGCACGCTGATCCGCACCCGGGGAACATCTTGATTACAGATAAGGGAGGCATTGTGCTGCTTGATCACGGCGTGTATCGCACGCTCGACGACGATTTGCGAAAGAAGTGGGCAAATGTATGGCTCTCTATCATTAGATCGGACGATAACGCTTTGCGCGAAGCGACTGGATCACTTGGGATAGATCCCGACATGTCGCAGTTCTTCAAGCTCATTCTCGCCGTCGTTCCGACGCGCGTCGTTGAGGAGCCTCTCGCGGGGAAGTCGATCAAGCGAAACGACGATTCTTCCTCTGACTCTTTCACCGTGGCGGAAAAGCGCTCGGTCATGAAGCAAATCATGGGGGTAAAATTAGAGGATCAAACAAAGCTTTTTGAGACCTTGCCTCGCGATCTTTTGCTCGTGCTCAAGGCGAATAATTTGTTGCGATACGTCAACGAGCAGTTGGGCTCGCCCGTCAATCGTTACAAGATCATTTGGAAGAGCGCGAGCGAGGGGTTGGCGAAATCCTCGACGCCCTCGCCACACGACGATGTATCGACCATCAAGCGAGGGGCTTTCGCCCGTGCGCGCGCGAAGCTTGGAGACGCCGTGGCGATTTCACTGCTTCCACTTCAGCTCATGCTGCTGAAGAGCCAGCTCGCCATCGCGTTTTGGAAAGTGTCGAAGACGCACGCGGCGACGGCTGCGATGACAGCGGCGAAGACTTCCGCCGCGACTAACGTGAAGAAAAAATAGATTTAGGACGCTAGCGAAATTTCCATTGTACGATAGAAGATTCTTTTACACAATAAAGTAGATACCTCACGCCGTCGCGTTTTCTTCGCGCGCCGCGGCGAGCTGCCAAATCCCGAGCGATTCAGGCGTCTCCCCTTCCTCGTCCGCGATCGAAGGATCTGCGCCCCAGTCAAGGAATAAATTTACCGTCTCCGTGTCATCTAAGTTGACCGAAAAGTGCAAAGGCGTTTGCCCGTATCTATCGCGAGCGTTGACGTCAGCCTTCAAAAGCGCCAGGTGCATGGCGATTTTCGAGTGTCCGCCGTCTGCGCACCAATGCAACGGCGTTCGCCCGAGTGCATCGCGTTCGTTAATATCCGCACCGCCCTCGATCGCTTTCATCGCCGCGTCCTCATCACCTGCCTTACACGCCGCGCTCAGCGCCCCCAACTCGCCGCTGTTCGACGCGCTCTCCGACGCTTCGTCGTCGTCCTCGAGCGGCGCCGGTCGACTCTGCGACCGGTTTATCGACCACATGTTCGCGTACACCTCCTTCTCCTCCTCATCTCTCGCGTGAAACTCCTCTGCGGCGAGTCTGTCCTCCTCGGTGAACCCATCGGCGTTCCGCGTCGCCGTCGACGGTCGCATCGAGTCCCGCCTCGCCCCCCACGTCTCAAACGTCCGCACGTATCGCTCCATCGCCTCCTCCCGCGTCAAATCCTTCACCTCCTTCCACGCCTCGTATTTCGCCCTCGCCACGACATCCAACGCGCCGAACGTTTTACCACCCTCAAATTCTCGATCGAAATCCTTCGTGCATCGCTTATACAACCCGTACATCTTCGACTTGAGCCCGGGCTCAAAGTACGCGTCGGCGTCCGCGAGCAACTTTTTAAACTGTCCCGCGCACCGCGTGAATCTTCGTTCCATCTCCCCGACGTCCTCGTCCTCGTTCGCGTCCTCGTCCTCGTCCGTCGTCGTCGTCGTCGTCGTCCCTTTCTCGTCCTCCGTCATCGCCGTCGCGCCCTCGCGCGTCCCACCGTCGCCCGTCATCGCCCGTCGCGCGACCGCCGTCATCGTCCCCGCGCGTCCGTCGCGCATCGCGCCCGCGACGACGGCGAACGCGCCGATCGCGAGTCCGCACGCGTACGCGTACGCCTTGGCGCGATTCGTTCGCGCGTCGCTCGCCATGCCGCGCGTCGCGGACGTGTGCCGCGCGTCATCCATCGCATCGCATCGCATCGAACGGTCGGTCGGTCGGTCGGTCGACATCGACGACGCGCGACCGGGTCGAATGATGAATGAATGGATGACGGATGGACGATGGACGACACATCGCGACGACGGGGAACGACGAAACGATGCGACGCGACGCGAGAGCGACGCGACGACGAACGACGCGCGGCGCGGCGCGCGTGCGCGACGCGGTCGTCGCGGCGTGCGCGATGGTGCGAACGACGCGAACGATGAGACCGAACGACGCTTCGTATCTCGAAAGCGACGCGACGCGACGAAGGACGATTCGAACGGGACGACGCGCGACGACGAAGGGAATGACTGACGAAAGCGCGGCGGTGGGACGAAGACACGAGTGGCGCGCGCGCGGGAAGGGCTCGGGACGTCGCGGACGATGCTGCAGGTGCGAGGCGAGAATTCGCGCGGGACGCGGCGTCGGCGTCGAGACGCCGCGATGGAATCGCGAGACGAGGATGAAGGACGCGACTGACGCGCGCGCGGCGGTGTAGGTGGACGATGAAGCGACGAACGTGGATTTTGCGGGTGTGAATTGCGAAGGATTCGGTGGTGGGGCGTTGTCCATCGATGCGTACGCGTGGAGTCACTCGACGCCGACGGATTCGATGCTTCGCGTCGGCGTCGACGCGCCGCGCGCGGACGACGCGGATCGCGGCGCGCGCGAGACGTACGCGAGCGTGTTGATCGTGAATGATGCCGATCGCGAGGTGAATTTGAATGGAGTTACGGTTCAGTTTGAATTTTCGAAATTGATACGATTGGATGACGCCGCGAGCGAGTTTACGACGCTCGGCGAGTTTGAGTTTACGTGTTGGGGGTCGCAGATCGTCGCTCCGAGCGGTGCGCGGCGAATCGTCGACTGCGGCGATTTAAGCATCCAGATGAATGATATCGGTCCACGCGTGACGTTTGGCGCCATCGCTTTAAACGCTGGCGAGTTCCTCGCCGGAGGATACTCGAACTTTTTGTTTTCTTTTCGAGATCGCGAATCGCGCGTGCTTGACGCCGAATCGGTGCGCGCGCTCGATCCCACGTGCGATCCCAGCGCGTTTACCACCGCATCCTCAATCGTAAGTGTCGCACCAACGTCAACGTTTGGCTGGAATCCAAACGCTCAAATCATGCTGAGTGCGTGTCCGAGTCTTCTCGACGTCGTCTTCAGCACTCTCGAGTCTCAGATTGAAGACGGCGTCGCTCGAATTCGCGGCATCGTCGGACATCGCTCGTGCAGCACTCTTGACGCGTCAAAGGTGACGTTCGCGATCGATCTCGGCGGAGACTACGAGCAGTCTCAGTTGCAAGCCGCGTGCGAGGGGTTGCAAATCGTCTATCCGATCTCATCGGTACCCATGAGCGACGCCGCGGCAACATGCAAAGCCGTCGTTACCGAACGAGGCGTAGAACTCAGTTTTGGTGATGATTTAGTGCTGTGCCCGGGCTGCTTCATTGTCGGTGGTCCAAACAACGTCGTTCTCGATCTCTCGTACGCGGATGGTCGTGGTTTCTCGAGCACGGAAATTTCGCCGAATGGTTTACGCGAACCGATTTGCGCTGGATTTCCGCGGGGCGACGGGCCGACTGACGCGGAGCTCGTCCGCCCGTGCAACGAGGAGGCAAACGCAGAGTACGAAGGATCTACACTCACTACTGGTTTGTTCTTGGTTCCATCTCCCGAAGCTTGCTGCTTAGCCTGTAGAGAAAATCCAAACTGCAACGTGTGGACGTTCTGTACCGCCAACGACGGATGCGGGCGATCGGAGTTCGCTTATTCGTACTCATCCTGCGAACTCAAGTACGCCGCACCGGAAATCATTTCTCAAGACACCATTCCTGGCAAACGTGGACCAAACGCGACTTATATCTCCGGTGCGCTGCGTGATAAAGAAGTGGAGCCAGTGCCGTTTGATACATCAAACGAGCGCAAAGAATGTCGAGCAGAGACAAACGCAAACTACGACGGAATCCAGATTTCAATTGTTAACGCAGTCTCTTGGAGCGCGTGCTGCGACGCTTGCCTCGCTGATCCAGCGTGTGCTGTGTGGAACTTTTGCGATGACGTCAGCGGATGCGATGGCGAATTCGCTTACCAGACGTGTGTGTTGAAACTTTTTCTCGTCGGCGGCGACCCTCAAAAACCACCAGCCATCGCGCGAGGCGACGGCGTTCCTTGGGTCAGTGGCTCGCTCGTCGATCGAATTCCTGAACCCGCCCCTTCGATTGAGGGGTGTCGAGTAGAAGAAAACGCCAATTACAAGGGACATCCGTTGAATAGCGGCTCGGACTTGGTTGTCGATAGCGAAACCGAATGCTGCGCCGAGTGCAAAAGAATGAAAAAGTGCAATGCTTGGGTATTCTGCGCGTCTATCGATGGCTGTGGCAACGAGTACTACGACTACAAGTTCGGCGAATGCTGGCTGAAGAAGCTTTCGAAAGAAGATGTGGAAACGATTCCGGTGCCGGCTTGGGAACGCGGGGAAAACGTGACATGGACAAGCGGCGTAGTCGGTGCTGAAGTCATGGTGCCATCACCACCACCATCGCCTCCGATCGTGCAACCTTCACCGTCTCCTCCTCCACCGGTGGAAGTTCCATCACCATCACCTCCCTCGCCGTCACCGCCGGTGGAAGTTCCATCGCCATCACCTCCGCCGCAACCGCCGGTGGAAGTTCCATCGCCGCCACCTCCACCGCCGGTGGAAGTTCCATCGCCGCCACCTCCACCGCCGGTGGCGGTGCCATCTCCATCCCCTCCGATTCTTCCTACTTGTCTCCGACTTCTTCAGGATTTACAAGGTCGATGTGGATCAATTTTTGGCATCGAAAATGACGAAGCTTTCGATCCGTCATGCTGCGACATTGTTAGGGGAATGAACGTCGAGCGTTGCTTTTGCGATACAGCCACCATCGACGAACTCGGTGATGCGATTCGCACCGTTCAAATCACTGCACCGACTCTCTGTGACTCTGGACTTGAGCTCGTTTCCGGCCTGTCTTGCTTTCCGAGTCCGCCTCCAAGTCCACCTCCGCCATCGCCACCGCCGCCGAGTCCGCTTCCATCGCCGCCGCCGCCGAGCCCGCCTTCTCCATCGCCGCCGCCGCCG
>Ga0257114_1000568_pt1 | contig 28896 bp, 17 predicted proteins | sample SI112_10mmetaG_FD_190149 | JGI IMG/M metagenome (GOLD analysis project Ga0257114, IMG submission 190149) | Marine microbial communities from Saanich Inlet, British Columbia, Canada - SI112_10m | ecosystem: Environmental > Aquatic > Marine > Inlet | place: Canada: British Columbia | collected...
GGCCAGGGGGGGGGGGGGGGGCGGGGGGGGGGGGGGACGGCGCGACGACGGCGCGCGAGCGAGAGACGCCGAGACGCGAGAGACGAGCGAGAGACTGACGCGGACGCGCGATTCGCGACGGTAGCGCTCGGTGGAGGACGCGACGGTGATCGAGCGCGATGGCGCGCGATCGCGGGGGGGCGTCGACGTCGGCGGTGGACGAGACGGCGGACGAGACGGGGGAGGCGCGACGGCGGCGGTTGCGAGACGAGGACATGCTCGTCGCGCGAGCGAAGGCGATTCGGGAGAAGATAAAGGCGCTGGACGCGCGGGCGAACGTGAAAACGCACGATGATAGCCGGAGGAAGAGTCATTGGGAGTACGTGATGATGGAGATGACGTGGTTGGCGCGGGACTTTGCGAGCGAACGCGACTGGAAGCAGGAGACGTCGAGGCAGGTGTCGCATCTGGCGGCTTCGTGCGAGGGCGCGCCGAAGGATCGAGAGGAGCAGGAGGTGACTCGGAGGAAGACGCGGTGCGCCATGATCGCCGCCGACGTCGCCGAGTTCTGGGCCGAGGCTTGGGAGCGGGCGAAGGAGCGGCCGCTGCCGAACGCGGGCGAGCTCGTCGAGGACGAGGACGAAGGAAGCGAGAACGGCTCGGCGGATGGTGAAGAGATCAAGATGGAGACGGAGAGCGACGAGGATGATGGGGGTGAAGAGGGTGATGCGGGCGAAAAGTTGGGACGTCAAGCGACGTTGACACCGACTGGTGATGCTGAGTTGTCGCCGACTGCGACGCTCGCGTCGACGCCGCCGCCGCCGGCGGGGATGCGAATCATCAACTCTTGGGCGTCGAATAAGCTGTATCTAGCCATGGTGGAGATGAAACGCGATTTGGTGAAGGACGCTATCGAACTGAAGGAGGCGAAAGAGCAGAAGGAGCGCGAGAAAGAGGCCAAGAAGGCGGCGAAGAAGAGCAAGGGGGCGCCAAAGGCGACGCCGAAGCGCGGACGAGGTTCAAAGAAGAAGGACGACGAAGACGAAGACGAAGACGAAGACGCGGACGGTGACGTCAAGGCTGATCGCATCGCGTTGGCGGAGGCTTTAGAGATCGACGGTATGGATCTGGACATGGACCTGTTGGCTCCTCCCACGCCGCCGCTCGTGGAAGAGTTCATGCCGGTGATTTACGACGCTGTGCCGATGTTGAACGAACGCGCCTTCAGGGAAACGATGCAAATCGAGGCTCAAAAGTTTGCGGAATACGAGCGCAGTTTACGAGGTTGGGAAGAAAACGAGCGCAAGCGCGCGCGCGCGCTCGTCGAAGCGGCTCGTTACCAAGCCGAGGAAGAGGCGCATCGGGAGACGATGGAGCAGCGCCGCGCGTTTTTGGCCGCCGCCGCCGCTCGCGGTCATTACTTCGACGAAGAGGGTTACATGGTGGACATCAAGGGTCGTCGTCGCAAGAACAAGCGTGGAGAGTACATTCAATTCGGTGTTCCTGGTCACGAGGTCGATATGGATTTCGGTGTACCCATTCCCAAGCGCACTGGACCGATGGACGACAGACGCCGCAAGGACGCGAAGAAGAAGCGACGCGCAGGTGCCATGCGGTCTTGGTCGCCCATGGAGGACCAACTGCTGTGCGCCATCGTGCACGAATTTGGTTCCAACTGGGCCCTCATCACCGACGCGTTCGCCGCGAGCACACCGATCAAGGGCACGTATCATCGCATCGATCACTGCCGCTGGCGTTTCTCCCATCTCACGCAAGTCGCCGAACAGCAGCAAGACCAAAGAGCCATCGCCGCGCTCGACCTCAACAAAGGCAGCGCGCGGACGCTTATGGCGCGTGCGCTTCCGGTGGAGGACGAAACCGTTCGCATTCATTTCGATCGTTCATGCGCCGTCATGGCCAAGCACCTGAAGATTCGAAAAGCGGCAAAGATGGAGCGAATGGGGATGAACAAGAGTCGTCGAAACGCGCCGCATCGATCGTGGCGAGAAGTGCAGTCAATATGCGGACCGACGCAGCAGCCGCTTAGTTTGGCGGATGATAGTCCCGTTGGCGGCGTTACCGGAAACGGTAGTGTCATGCCCGGTGGTCAACGACTCGGAACAATGCTACCGATGGGCGGCGTCGCCTCGGGGCGGTCGGGCGTGCCCTCGTCAGCGGCGGGTGGACTCGCTCGCACGCCGAGCGGGGGGATTCCAGGCTCTAACATGCCTGGAAAGAAGGATGCGAAAAGTATGGCGCAGTTCCAACAAATCGGCAGCTACTCCCCAGCCTCGGGTGGGGCCGCGATGCAGCTCGGCGGGATCGGAGGAGCCATGCCGGTGACTGGAAGCAAGTCCCCGGCGCTCGCCCCGGGCTCGTACAATCTCTCCGGTAGCAAGACTCCTCCAGCGAAAAAAACGACGCAGATGAAGCGCAAGGGTAAGAGAAAGTGATAGCACATCAGATACCATCATAGCAAAAGCGTATTACTTTAATAGAATGAGAATCGTTTTTTATTCACACACTGGCCATGAGAGGCTCTAATTCTAGCTCGAGCACGCTCGTCGGGCTGACGATGTCAAACTTCGCGCAGACGTCGGGATGGACGATACCGAACACGCCGATTTTCTTCCCATTCCGCATGACGTGCGCCTGCCTGCCCGGGAAATACGTCGGCTCATTCGATTCTTGGAGCTGATAGCCAAAGTCTGAGCCGTCAAACTTCGCGATGCCGACAACTTGCATGACGCGATCCAACACGCCTTGAACGACCTCGAAACCACTTTGAACGTTGCTATAGAGAACCAGTAGTCTTCGAGAGTTGCGCGCGCCGACGTCCGCCTCGGGATCGAGCACGACCACGTCACCAACTTCGAACAATTTTGCCGGCAACGGCGCATCCTTGTTTGCCCCCAACGCCTTCAGCGCGCCGGGCAAGAGGCTGTTACGAGCGACTTGCACATCCAAACTCGACGGGTTAGCTACGATTGCTGCGCTGTTGCCGTCATCTTCTCTAAGCACGTTCGCAAAGTTATCGTCGTGCGAGCACAAAATCCATGTCAAGACTTCGCTAAAGCCGCTGCGAGCCACCTCGCCTCGCACAGCGTCTGAAAACTTGTTAATGGGTTGTTGGGATGCGATCGTGTACGTGTTCGGCACCGTGCGCGCGATGTTGTTGTATCCGTGCGCGATCGCCACGTCCTCGGCGATATCGCAAGGGTGCAAGATATCCGATCGCGTCGGCGGAACCTCCACTCGAAGCGTCGTTTCGTCCGCTCCGAGCTTGGTCGGAAGTTGCATTCGGCACAACAGGGCCGCCATCGTTTGGCGATCGATCGACGTCCCGATGCGCTTATTGATGTAATCAACATCTGCGTCGACAAATCGAGTCATAAAATCGGGGTATGTCGTCTCTTTGCCGGTGCAATCGACGACGTCCACCGGCTCAACAGTGAACGGCTCGGCACAGTACTCACTGAACATTGTCACCATTGTGTTCAGCACAATCTTCGCCTTATTCAAATCCGTCGCCGTGCACTCGATGAAGACGTCTGTCGTATCCAAAGAAATTGCCGATTTCGCACCGTTAATGATCGGCGGCAGCGACAACACCGTGCCCTCCGAATCCTTCACCACGGGAAACACGGCGCTGTCCTCGATGATGTGCAAAAAGTGCTTCAATTTCTGATCTCCCTTGTAAAACTCCATTAAATCTCGAGCGTTGAACGACTTCTCCTGCTTCAACGGCACAAACTCGATCTCTTCCGGCAACTGCGCTTCGTAGGTGAACGGCCCCTTGATCTTCCCCAAGTCGTGCGTCCCGATCGCCACCAGGCTTCGGCGTCGACAAATATTCTGATGCAACTTGTCCTGCAAATCGATGAAACTCTCGTATCGCTCCTTGGTAAACTTCAGCCCTCGAAGTACCGCGCACACGACGAACGGTCTGACCAACATCGCGCTCGGTTTCACCGTCATCCGCTCCCGCGTCCCGCTCGACGGCTCGCGCGCTCGAAACGTCGGCGTCGGCGTCGTCCCTCGAAACACATTCAACGCGCGCGAGATCCCTTCCAAGCACAGCAAATCGTAACGATTCGCCGGGATATCAATCTTGTATATCACGTCGTCGCTCTCGTCCGCGTTCGCGCTCGTTTTATCGCCGTCTTGCCCTAAAAACTTTGATTTCATCGCGCTTTCCGAAGTCACTTCGTCGAGTTCGATCCCGAACTCGAAGCACAGCTCGTCGAATTCATCCTCGGTGTACGTCTTACCGAGTCTGGCGAAGAGTTCATCGCGGTTGAGGTTCACCGTGGGCATGGCGAACGCGTGTGCGCGACGTGATGTGGCGATCTTTCGTCGTGGGGACATCGGCCCTCTCAACACTGAAAATCTGGGGTTTTCGCGCAGACGCGATGAAATTACATGCTATAACAACACAGTTTTACAGGATCACGCCGAATCGCTCGCCTTGGCCTTGGCATCGACGGCGATCTTGGCGTCGGGCGACGGGGCGGCGTCGACGGCGTCGACGGACGGCGCGGACGCCGACGCGCGCGAAAAGAGCGTCAGCGGCGCGGCGAACGCGGATCGCAAGGCTTCTGGGATGATTTTCGAAGCAGTCGATGGAGGCGGTGTCTCAGCTGCTTCACTAGACTTTGCGTCGTCCTTTATCGCACTCGCGGGTTCAGATTCACGCTTGCGGAAATTTTCTCGCCACGCCTCGAGTTTGGCTTGCGCCGCGGATTTCGGTCGCGGAACGACGCCGAGTTTGATGAGCTCGTTGATCGCGACTTCGTCACCGCTTTCCACGACGAGCTCGAGCAGGCGTTGGATAGCGCGCAAGACGGTCTCGTCATCCTTGTATTTGACGAACGCCGAGGCGTCTGCTCGCACTTCCTTGTAAATATCACCGAGCGCCTTGGAGAGGATCAAATCCGCGGGCATCTTGAGCACCAAATTTGAGTCAGCGATAACGCGATCGACTTCTTCGTTTTCCAGCGCGGCGGCAATACGCTGAACCGGAAGTGAACGAACGTCGATAGAAACCTTACCATCGCTCGCACTCGCGTCGCCGCCCGTCTTCAACGACGAAAAGACGGTGGTGATGGAGGTCGCGCTCGACGTTATGGTCGAATTCAGTGTCGTCTTCGTTCTGTCAAAGAACGCACCGACGTTTTCCAAACCACTTTTTGCGCTTTCGATGCTCGCCTTGGCGTTTTCTTGAGCGAGCTCTAGACCGCGATTGGTTTCTTTTCGCACCGAGTCCGTGGTTTTTGACGCCCACGTGGACACGGCTTCAGCGCTCGACGATACCGCCTCGGCCGTGCTCGCCGTCAACGCCACAGTCTTTTCACTGATGATCTTGGACGTGCTTAACAACTTTTCAACCGTCGTCGGTAACGGTGTCGGGGTGAGCGTGCATCGCACGCAATCTTTCTCGACTTCGAGCGTCACGTGAATGAAGCCATTCTTTGTCGTCAGCGCCGCTGTTGCGGCGGCGGCGGCGGCGGCGGCGGCGGCTTTCGCCTGTTCTTCCTCTTCCGCCTTCTTCAACCGCATCTTCTCTTCGTGTTCTTCGACCATGGGTAAGAAAATATCGATCGACGACATCGCGATGTACGTCGTAAACGAAGAGTTGATCACTTGCGTTATATCCGCCGTGACCGACGCAAAGTATTTCGGTCCAAATATGAGCGTCGTCAAGCGCTTTGTTGCATCTCGAGAAAACTCCCTATCGAAGACCTTCTTCGCCATCTTCTCCGCTTCGTCGTAAGACATTTTCTTTTGTTGCATAGCGTCAGCCTTTGCGTCGCACGCCGCTTTCATCGCTCGTCGACGACTCTTCAGCACGGTTCGGTTGCCAGAATTTAAGAAATCAACCAGCATTTTTGACGCTCGACGTTTGAGATCGTTCCCTTCCGCGACGGCGCGGTCGAGAGCGTCTTGCATTAACGACGAAATTGAATTGAGCGATCCCCAAGATTCATCGAGCGACGATGTCGAAGCCGATTTGACATCCACGACGCCATCGATGTCCATCCGCGGCTTCGCGTCCTCGTCCTCCGACGCCTCGTCCTCGCTCGAAACCTCACTCTCAACGTCGTCTTTCATGAAACGAATCACAGGGGACATCTGCAAATTTTCCTTATCCGTCCCTGCCGCGAGCGCGATGGCGGTGGTGATCACTGTCGGATCTAACGGCGACGATCCGCACAGACACGCGAAGAAGAGAGAAATACGAAAGCGATTCATGAAATGCGTCGCGTGCGCGCCCACGGGTCCGGGCGTCAGCCAAGCGAACATGAGCGCCGCGGCGTATTGAATGACGTTGTGTGAGTACACGGCATTCATGAGCGGTGCACGTTCGGGCTCGGGATATTTTTGAAAATGTTTCCAAGCCATCTCCGGGGCGCCGGGAATGCCAGCCATGGGCACGCCCTCGATCGCCGTCTTGAGGAATTTGTGAATCGCCAGCAACGAAGCCGTTTCATGGACGCGCGCGAGTGATTCTTTATCCATCTTGGACGTTTCGGCGCCGTCGGCGCTCACTTCATCGCCCTTTGCGTCCGCTTCGTTGTCCTTTTTCCCCGCCTCCTCGCGTTCGCGCTCCTCGGCGAGCCACTCGTCGTCTTTGCGAAGAAACATCGCCCAAAACTGCGTCTCCTGGCGTATAGCTTCGTATTCAGCGTTTCTGAGTTTTTTCGCTCGACTGTTCCGCCACTCTAATTGCCAATTATCTAAACGAAGCTGGAAATCTTTCGCCACCGTCTTCTTCCCGCTCGATCCGCTAAACCATCCGCCGGTTTCAGCGTCCACGTGTCCCCCATCCACCGCGCTCAGCCCCTCGCGAGCGCCCTCGGGCACGCAAAACACGTTGTTCCCAACCACGCCCGTCAATTTCACGAGCGCATCGCGAATTTTGGACGCGCGCACGTTATCCGAATCCCCCACGCGTTCGCAAACCACAAAAATTCCGCTCGCCCCCAACCGCTCGACGTTGGACGCGATCTCGTCCACCACGCCCTCCAACCGCGTCCCTCTCAGCGCCTTCACCGCGCCGACCAACGATTTATCGCCGCTCCCTCCTTCGTTCCTCCGCTTCGGTTCCGGCCATTGCGTCGTCTTTTCGTTCTCTTCGCCCGTCGTCGCGTCCTCGCTCGTCGCCGGCGCGTTCGCCTTCGCCTTCGCCTCCCGCCCCCCCCCGCGCTCGCCCATCGACGCCTCCGCCGTCACCACGAACACGATCCCATCGCACGTCATCCACAATTTCGTTCCCGTGGCCTCATCGCGCGTCGTCGCGCGCTCGCGCTCGACCTCTCGCGTCGTCGTCGTCGTCGTCGTCTTCCCAACACCCGCGCCGTCGCCGAGGTCCATCCCATCGAGGTCGTCGTCGTCTCGCGCGCCGCGCGTCGCGTCCGCCGTCGCGCGCGACGCGTTGAATCGCGTTCGCGCGTCCGTGACGCCCAACCGCGGTCGCGCTTCGCACGCGGCGACGATTTCGCGAAGCGATTTCGATCGCGCGCGCGATTCTCGACACTCGGGAAAGCACCTCGCGTCGTCCGCGAGCGCTCGCTGCGCGCGCGCGTCCGTCAGGAGCGCGTCGAGGGCATCGCGCGCGTCGTCCATGCGCGCGCGGCGCGATCGGGCGCGCGCGCGACGTCGAGTGACGATTCGCGTCACCGCCTCGAAGCGTCGCGCCCGTCATTAAACCGCGCGCGACCGCGCATGCGCGCCGCAACGCGCTCGAGCGCGCCCGCGGGGACGCGCGCGAGAGCGCGCGCGACGCGCGCGGCGCGACGCGGGCGCCGCGCTCGAACGGCGGCGCGATTCGAGGACGAATTCGAACTCGAACGCGAATTCAGCGACGCCGTTCGAGCGCGGCGCCGCGTCGTCGTGCCGCTCACGGCGCGCGAGCGCGCGCAGCTCGCGCAGGCGTGGAGCGAGGAGTGCCGGACGATAGGGCTCGCGCACCTCGCGAAGTGCTTTCGCGCGCGCGCGAGCGAGGGGAGAAGAGACGACGGCGACGACGGCGACGACGACGAAGCGCGAGACGACGACGACGACGATTCGGCGTTGGATTGGAACGCGTGATGGCGCCGCGCGCGCACGTGGTGTGCTTCGGCGCGAGCGATCAGGCGGAGGCGCGGGCGTGGGCGACGCGCGTGTTTCCAGAGGTCGGGGAGACGACGACGACGACGCTGACGAGGACGAAACCGGCGGAGACGAGCGACGACGGGACGTATCGCTGGCGAGGCGATCATAAGAGCGCGCGGGAGTGCAGGAAAATGGTTGAAGCGGTGTGCGCGGAGGTTTTGAGGACGTCGACGACGCGGGTGGTGGTGGTGTGCGCGAAATTGGGAGGGACGGGGACGACGCGGGCGACGCAGACGTTTGCGGCGTTTCGAAGCGCGTTGCCGAAGGGCGTAGACGTCGGCATCGCGCTCGCGCGCGGTGCCGCGCCGACGAAGGCGTCGTGCTTGAGGGCGAATCTGTTGTTTAACGCGGTGGTCGCGCGTTGCCCGGCGCGAAGGCTGTATCCGAGTCGACGCGCGCGGTCTGGGGAGGAAGACGAAGACGAAGAGGAGCGCGCGAGCAGAACGTGGCATCGAGAGCACGCGCGCGCGATCGCCATCATCGCCGATCGCGTCGAAGACGACGGTGACGTACTCATCGCGCGTGCTCGCGAACGATTGGTGATCGATGGCGATCCTATACAGCGCTTGACGCTGTCCATGGCGGAGCAACTCGCGGATGTCAGCGACGCCGTTCGCGCCTTCGTTGAAACGCGTGGGTTCAACGTGACGCTGCGCGAAGGCGTGACCGCGCGATTGAAAGCGTCCACGCCCGAACGCTGGTGTTCCGGGGGGTACTCGGCGCATCACTACGTCGCCGCGCCGCCGCAGCCGCACGGCGTGTATTACGAGCTCGAATTGACGGATTCCGGCGTCGCCGTCGGCTACGTCGCGATGAGCGCTTTGCAGAGCGACGAAACCGCGACGGTGGCGTATCCGTTTTCTTCTCCAGATACTGTGTTCACCACTGCACAAGTGGATCGACTCTGCGTGCTTCCCGAATTCCGCGGCGCCGGCGTCAAGGAGGCATTGCTCCGCCACGTGTGCGACGGTTATCACGAATTCGGATTACCCGTCCGAATCAAGACGGCGAAAGAATCCGTCGTTGCGAGTTTTGAAAAGTGCTGCCTCTTGGCGTTTGAGCGTGTCAAAGACCCGACTGCAAAGGGGGTGGAGAAACGACGTGGGCTGAAGAAGGTTGTCGTGTTACCAAAGACGGACGAGGACCGATGGACCGTCGACGGCGACGATTCGCGCGATTACGACTCTGATTGGCGAAAGTTGCAGGCGACGACGACGACGACGGTGAGCAATCCGGTCGCCGCGTTCAACGCCGCGCTGAATCGTTCGACGCCGGACACCGCACCACGTGCCACGCGTCAAATGTTGACCGCGATTGAAGGCGTCTCTGTCTTTGACGCTTACGCGGAGCGAATCGTGACGACAGCCGTGTGTCAAAAAAGTTACGCGGCGATGTACGCTACTTTGAGCGACGCCATGCCATTTCGGGACGACATTTGTCGTCGCGTTATCGCTGTGCTCGACTCGAGCGACGACGAAACCATCGCCGGAGCCGCCGAATTCCTCACCGAACTTTGGCGCGTCGGCGCGGCGACGGAGGAAGAATTTCTGTCTGGAATATTCCGCGAGGGATCGCTCGACGAATTTGTGCGCGTCGAAATCGCGTTCAACGCATTGTTACGATTCGGTGATGTGTTACGAGACGCGGAACCCGCGAGGGCGTACGTCGCCGCGTGCGCGCCCGATGGTCGACGTAATTTAAGTGCGCGCGGCGCGGCGGCGCGTTTGATTTTTCTCGCGGAAGAAGTCCATGCGTTCGTAGAGAGCGGGTACTCGGTTGCGAACCGGCGTCACTTTGGCGCGCGACCCGCTACCTCGAGAGCCGACGCGCATGATTCTGCGCGGGAGGAGTTGAAATCTTTGAGGATCGTGTACGACGACGGCGGCGCGGAGGCGGCGGCGATTTTGCGTGGCGAGCGCAAGGGCTGGGTGTTTTGGTACGTCGGTTCGCCCGTGCGTTCGCACGCGCTCGACGGCCCGCGTGCGTTTCGTTTCGTCGCCGAAGATCCGCGTCGATTCGTCCCGGTGTAATTTTACCAACAGAATTTTACTTTACAATTTTCGTCTTCAGGCGTCTGACAGCGTAAACATCATAACCGTCGACTGTCGACAGCTCGCCACGCGCACTGGCTTCCCATTCGCTTGCTCTATGAGCGATCGCGTCTCTCGCCCGTTCGGTGGTCGCTCCGACGCGACGTACAGGTAAAAACTCACCGGGTCTGGTGACTTTTTGCTAAAATTCCTATTCGGTTGGTACACCTGAAACGTCGGCGCCACGCGCACGGGCGTCTCGTCGTACTCCAAACTCATCGCATACGGCGGTTTTGCGTTCGCCTCGATCGCCGCATCTATTTCCGGCCCGATCCATTCGTGTTCGATCGCGCCAGACGCGAACCACCACCGCCGACTCTGTAATTCTCGCTGCCTCGGCGTCTTTTTAATCTCGCGCGTCGACGGCGCGATTTTCCGTCTCTTCACCGCGTCCCGATCGTCGTCCACGGCACCGTCCTCGCCCTCTCGCGCGCGCTTCCAAATTCCCAACCCCTCCGTCGCCGCGACCAAGTCCGCATCGCTCGCCCTCGCCTCCATCGTCCACGCGCTCCCGAACCGTCGGCACACGTATCCCAACCGGCACACGTGCGCGTACGCCAGGTACGCCTCCCGCGACACCCCCACCCGCGCCATCAGGCGATACACCGCGCGCACGCTCGCGCATCGCTCGTCCTTCTCGCTGAAGAACAGCGCCAACCGCTCCGTTTCCACCAAAAACGCGCACTCCTCCGCGCTCAGCCACACGCCGTCGCCGCGCGCGCACCCGAATCGCGTAAAATGCCTTCCTCGGTGTCTCACCACCTCCGCGCGCCGTTTCGTCGCCCGCCAGATCGCGCACGGCATCACCGCGCTCTTCTGCCCTCGCGTCGCGTCGCAGTGCGCGCGCAGCGACGCCAGCGCGCTCGCGCGTCGCGTTTTTTGCGCCTCGCTCAGCGCCCCATCCACCGGCGTCTGCGTCGCCTTCGCGCCGCGCCTGAACACCGCGCCGCGCGCGTCGCGCGTCGCCGCCTCCGTCGCCATCCCCCCGTCGCGCGCGCGTCTCGCGTCGCGCCGTCGCGCGCGCGTCGCGCGGTGCCGCGCGCGTCGCCCTCGACCGTCGGCGGCTCGACCGCGTTCGCACTTCGCGACGCGCCGTCGCGTCGCGTCGCGTCGCGTCGTCGCGCGCGATGCGTCGAAGCGATTCGCTGACGCACATCGAGCACGCGATGTCGAGCGTCAAGTCGCTGCGCGGGCGCGGGCTCGACCTGCCGAACACCCCGCGATGGCTCCGACGGAAACACAGGCGCGCGCGACGACGACGACGACGACGCGAACGCGAGCGACGCGAGACGAGAGACTGACTCCGACGCGCGGACGCGCGCGATGACGCAGGACGATCCTGTGCGTGATGGTGATCGCGGTGGTGAGCGCGGCGGTGATGGTGGCGCGGTCGAGGAGCGAGCGGGCGAGGTTGGAGCTGGACGCGGTGGCGAGCGCGGTGACGCGAGAGGCGCGACGCGCGGGGAAAGGGGTTCTGGGACTGCGACGGCGGCGGTGACCGACGCGATTTTAAAAGATGGATTGGATAGGTGTGTGAGAGATTGGCGAGCGATCGGTGTAATGATGATTGATTGCGTGTAGCGCGCGAGCGAAGTCTGCGCTCGGCGCGGTTCGCGGTTCGCGGCGTCTCGTCAAATTCGTTCGCGAGCGTCTCGTCGAGCTCGTTCGTCTCGCGCGTCGCGTCATGTTTGCTGCTGGTGTTGTTCGGGCGTCGTCGGAGATCGCGTGGAGTCCGAGACGGCGTCTTTCGATTCGGGCGACGAGGGCGAATCGGCGCGCGGTTGGGGCTCGGCGACGCCTTCGCCCTCGACCTCGACCTCGCCCTCGCTTTCACCCTGGCCGCGCTCGATTTCCTCGCCGTAACGAAACGGTGGCGTCGCGGGTTGTTCGTAGTACACCGTCTGTCCTTCCTTGCCGCCCAGATCGTACGGAGTCATCATCGGCGGCTGACCGTAGTACGTCGCGTATTGGTTCCAGTACGGCATCATCTCGTGAGGGTACGCGCCGACGTTGTAAAGTCCCGTGTAAGGCTGCCCGAAATACGGCGGTGGGTACATCGCGGGTATCGCGGAGTAATCGATTTGCATCGGTCCGTACGCCGATCTCGAGCTCGGGTACGGCGGCGCGCCACCGCCCCCGGACGCGACGGCTTTCCCCGCGCCGCGATCGCCGCGATCGAGCGGTTCTCCGGGCATGGCTGGCGTCATCAAAGCTCCGTGATGCGGCACGGGCGCGTGAATGAGCACTCGACCGATGCACATATCGTTGATCAATCGCGCAGCGTGACGGCAGGCTTCCACGGGACCGCGAAGGTAAACCATACGATTGGGCGCGCCCTCGGGCGTCTCCGCATCCGTCTGAATCTGAATCCGCGCGTGCGTCTGTTGCTGAATGTACTTGACGTTATCTCCGCCCCGACCGATGATCATCCCGACTTTCGTGTGCGGAATCGTCATCGTCGCCGTCGCCGGTCCTTGCCTCGCGGACGGTGGCGCACCTCGCGGCGCGCCAGGCATACCGCGACCGTCGAAATCCGCCGACGAATCGTCGAATCGCGCATCCGCGTCGTCCGCCAATTCTTCCCTCGCCCGTTGACTCGCGACGACGTTCGCCGCCATCACCGCGGTTTCCGCGACCTCCAACCCCTCAAACAACGCCCTGATCGCGCCCTCACTGATCTCCCGATCGCGATCATCCGCGGATGCGATCAGTCGCTGAATCATCGTCGCCGCCTCCCGGCACCGCTCCGGCGGTCCTTCGATTTCCACGCGTCGCCTAGACCCATCCCACGAATCTCTCGCGATCGATATCCGCGTCCCCGTGCGATTCTGTACGAATCCAACGTGTCGTCCGTCGCGTCCGATCACCAATCCAACCTTGTTGTTCGGAATGTGCAAAATTTCCACGTACGGCTGTTCGTCCTCGTACATTTCCGCGCTCAAATCGATAACTTCGCGTCCTTGCGCCGCGCGCGCGCTCGGCGAGTCCAAACTCATCGGGCTCGGTACGTGACTCGGCACGTGTGCGCCGTGCGTGGGCGACACCGAGTGATCGCTCGCGACCGGGACCGCCACCGGCGCTCGCGCCACCGCTCCCGGCGACGTCCCGCGTCCCGCGCCTCGCCCGCCGCCGCCGCGCTCGCGATGTCGCCGACCCAAAATTTTCACATCTCCCGTCTTCGCGTCCGGCGGTGGCGTCGGTGGCAACGGTGGTTGCGTCTGCGCTTGAACCGCTGCCGTCGGCACCGCGCGCGCGCTCTCGCGATCTCGCGTCGTCGGCGTTTGCGGCGTAAAATCTGAAGAAGCGCGTCCCGACGGCGCGTTCGCCGGCGACGCCGACCGCGACGTCCCGGCGCTCGGCGCCCGTCGGTCCCGGCGTCGTCGTCCCGCGGGTTCCATCGTCTACGTCGCGCAAACGGCGCGCACGCGAAGTCTTCCGAACGAATCCGCGGCGATCGATGACTTCGCCGCGCGACGTTCGACGACGACTCGCGCGCGCGACGAACCCGAACGCCGCCGCGATGAGATTTCAAGCCAAACGCGCCGAACGCGGGAAAGATGACGTCCGACGACGCGAGACGACGCGAGGTCCAGCCCGCGCGGCGAACGAGGGTGCTTCTAAAGACGTTTCACGGGCGCCGATGACGACCGCGCGAACGACGCGACGCCGTGTGAGGGGTCAAGGTGTCCCATGTGGACGCGCGGGCTCGATGTTACATCGCGAGATCGAATCGATTCGCGCGACGGTTACTGAAAATAGTGTTTGTGGGTGACGTGCGCGCGGTTGGCGGATAATATCGCGTCGGTGAGCTCGTTGAAGTCTCGCACGCGCGGGGCGGGGGCGGGACTGGAAGCGGTGGCGGGACGCGGCGGCGCCCACAGGACGGCGCACGCGAAATCGGCGGCGACGGCGCCGGAGACGTCGTTTCGCTCGTCGTCGCCGACGTGTAAAGTCGCAGACGCGGGGACGTCCACGGCGTTGAGACACTTCGTGAAGAACTCTTTGGATGGCTTTTCGCACCCTTCGATGGCTGAGACGACGATGGCGTCGAAATGTCGCGCCAAATCGAGGGATTCCAAAAGTTTAGGTAACCTGGAATCCCAATTCGACGCCACGGCGACTTTGACGCCGGATCTTCGGAGTCGGGAGATGGCGTCGACGGCGCCGTGCGCGACGTACCACGCGCTCGGGTGCTCGTAATATTCATACAGTTTCGTCAACATCGTTTCCACGACGGCGTCATCCGCGGAAGCTCGAGCCCCGCCGCGCGATAACACGTGCGCGATGACTTTACGCCAAAACGATTTCCCGTCGTCGTAGTATCGCATGGCGTTCGGTTCATCCGAGCCGCGAAACTTGGCGAAAGCCTCTTTGAAATCGTGCGACGCGGTTTCGCTGGTTACGTAATCGATACCGATCGAGCGCGCGGTGCGCGCGTACACGTCAGCGACGCGTTCGCGAGGCTCGATGAGACATCCGCCGACGTCCACCGTGACGGCGCGCCAGCCGCCGGCGGGCGTTTGCACGCCGTCGAGCACGCTCGGTCTGATGGAGGGATCATCGACGTCGTACGGATAATCACCGAGCGGTTCGATGACGTCTCGAATGATTCCCGTCATCTCGCAGTGCATGCCGACGTCTAAACTCGCCGCCATGCCGCTCAGATTCGGCAACGCGTTCAAGTTGTACGAGTAGTCGTACCGCCGACCGACGGTGTCGGTGACGATTCCTCCCGTCGCACGCAGCAGCGCCTCCCCCGCGCACGTGTCCCACTTCTTTGACGCTTTCCTAAGCAATAAAGCGCTGTGCGCGCGCCGCTCCAGGAGCATCAAATAATGAAATCCCGTGGCGCTGATGACGACGTCCACGCGCGATTGCAACGCCTCGAGCACGGGCGCCTGTCTGTTTTCTCGTAAATTCCTATTCACCGCCACCACGTGCGCGCCGTGCGGCGGCACGGGCGGCGCCAGCGCGTCTTCGGCGATGTCCAATCCGTGCACGCCGACGCCGGCGCCTCCCCAAACCACCCGACCCAAATCCTCGCTCTTCCCGCGCTCGTGAAACGGCTGTCCGATGACCCCCGCGCGCGGCGTCCCGTCCACCGCCACCCCCAACAGCACCGTGATCGCCTCCCGCTCACCCGCCGCGTACTCGTTCGTCCCATCCAACGGATCGCAATACACCGCCACCCTCGACGCCGCGATCGGTTTTCTCAGTTCCGGCGCCCACGTCTCGTCCGCCTCGTCCTCCTCCTCCGCCTCCAGATCCGCGATCGTCGTCCACTCCCCCGCCCCCGCGTACGCCTCGATCGTCGCCGCGCACTCGAAGCTCTCCTCCGCCACCAGATTCAAATCCTTCGAAAACGCTCGCAGCGCACCGATCGCCATCGCCTCCACGCGTCGATCCGCCTCCGTCTGCGCGTCCGCCACGTACGTCCCGTCCGCCCGCGCCGCGCCGCCCTTGTCCCGCGCGCCGACGTCGCCGCCCTCCGTCACCTCTCGAATGATCGCGTTTCCGCGCCGCGCGATCGCTCGCATGCGCCGCACGAGCGACGGCACGTGAATCGTCGCCGCGCGCGCGTCGTCGTCGTCTCTCATCGCGTCGTCGCGCGTCGTCGTCGTCGCGAACGCGCGCTTTATCCATCGGTCGCGGTTCGAGCGCGCGATTCGCGGCGCGCGATGGACGGCGCGCGCTCGCGGCGCGCCGAGCGCGCGCGCGGACGTCGCGGACGTCGCGACGCCCATCGCGCGCTCGAACCGCGACGCGCGGCGACGCGCGCGCGGCGATGAGTGCCGACCACCGAACACCGACGGGTCGCGCGCGTCACTCCGCGACGCGCGGATTCGCGATGCGGCGCGTCGCGTCGCGCGTCGGAAAGCGCGCGTCCGGCGCGCGTCCGGCGCGCGCGTCGGACGCCGCGCGCGTCGCGTCGCGCGTCCAGGAGGCGACGCGAGGCGCGACGGATGATTTTCAACGGCGCGACGGAAACGCGCGGCGTCGCGAATCCGCGCGCGCGTACGCCGCGTCGACGATCGAGGACGATCCGCACGCGCTGCTCGGCGTCGCGCGCGGCGCGAGCGCGGACGAGGTGAAGCGGGCGTATCGACGGGAGGCGCTGAAGTGGCACCCGGACCGGCACCAGGGCGACGCGAAGGCGCGCGCGGAGGCGCGATTCAAGAGGATAAGCGCGGCGTATCAGGCGCTGAGCGCGCCGGGGGGGGGAGAGCGACGCGCGAGGGCGTCTGGGGGGGAAGGACGCGGCGGCGGCGCGGAGGATTTCGCGAGACGCGCGCGGGCGGCGAACGCGCGTCGCGGCGGCGAGACGCCGGGAGGGTACGGGTACGAGTACAGGCGAGATTTCACGCGCGAGGACGCGGAGAGGGTGTTTAGGGAAATGTTTGGGAACGATTCGTCGAGTTTCATACGCGAGCTCGAGCGAGCGATGCGGGAAGCGGCGACGCGAGGGCGGGCGCCGGGATTCGGCGCGCCGGGATTCGGCGCGCCGGGGTTCGGCGCGGGAGGGTTCGCGTTCGGGCGCGGGATGAGCGCGTACGATTTGAACGATTTATTCAAAACGTTGTTCAGCGAGCAAGTCGCGAACGAGATCTCGGAGACGTCGTACGTGAACGCGCGAGGGGAGACGGTTATCCGGCGCGTCGTTCGATCTCGAGCGCCGAACGGCGTCGTGAGCGAGAGCGTCACCGAACGCGTCGTCGGTCGCGGCGGCGGCGCGCAAGATCCTTGGCGTCAACAATCGACGAGCGCGGGCGCCGCGCGCGGCGCGAGAGCGCCTCCACCGCCCGGTTCCGTCGTGGGCGTGAATCCGCTCGTGGAGCTCGCCGTCGGCGCCGCTCGAGTCGCTCGAATAGCCTTCGTCAGATTCGTCGCCACCTTCGGCGCGCGCATCCTTCAGCAGATCATTCGATTTATTTTACGTCGCATCTTCGGCGGCGGTCGCTTCTAGTCTTGTAGTCACACCCCGCAGCGCCGCTTCGTTCCGTCGTCGTCGTCGTCGTGAATCGCGCGATCGTCCCCGCACACCTCGACGCGCGCGCGGCGCGACTCGCGCCCGTCGCGCGTGCATGCCGAGCGCGCGCTCGCACGCGCTTCCGCGTCGAGTCCCGTCGTCGTTCGTCGCCGCGTCGCGAAGAAAACGCTTCGGGACGCGCGGGACAAAAAGTGCAATTTCGTCGTCGGCAGACATGCGCGGCTCGCGCGCGGCGACGCCGACGATCAAGGACCTGGTGCTCGTCGGAGGCGGTCACGCGCACGTGTACGTGCTGAAATCGCTCGCGATGACGCCGATGCCGGGAGTGCGGGTGACGCTGATCGCGAAAGACCTGCACACGCCGTACTCGGGCATGCTGCCGGGCGCCGTCGCGGGACACTACGAAGACGACGAGACGCGCGTGGATTTAGAACCGCTGTGCCGGAACGGAGGATTCAGAATCGTGCACGATGAAGCGATCGGGATCAATCACGACGATGGGCGAGTGATCGTGAAGAGTGGGAGGCCGGGGGTGCGATTCGACGTGGCGAGCGTTGACGTGGGCATCGCGCCGCGCGCGGGCGACGTGCGAGGCGCGGAGGCGTTCGCGACGCCGGTGAAGCCGATATGTGGGTTTAACGCGCGATGGGAGGCAATGCTGCGACGCGTGATTGAATCGGGGAAGCATTGCGAGGTTGTGATCGTCGGAGGAGGCGCTGGGGGCGCCGAACTCGCGCTTTCGATGCGACATCGCACGCGAGAGGAGTTGAAACGGCGCGGCATGGATGAAAACTTGGCCAAGTTCACGCTCGTGACGCGCGGGACGTTGATGCCGTCGCACGCTAAGCGGGTGCGCAAGACGTTTCTAAATATTTTCGCCGAGTCGGGGGTGGACGTCATCGAAGGCGACGGCGTGGTTACCGCCGAGCAAGGGAAATTGACGCTCGAGAGCGGTCGCGTCGTCTCCGCCGACGAGTGCATTTGGTGCACGCAAGCGGGCGCGGCCAAATGGTTGCGCGAGTCCACGAACTTGGCGTTGGACGCGAACGGTTTCATCGAAGTTAATCCCACGCTCGAGTCGACGTCGCACAAGAACATCTTCGCCGCCGGGGACGTTGCAAACGTGCTGAAACATCCGCGACCAAAGGCGGGAGTCTTCGCGGTGCGTCAAGGGCCTCCGTTGGACAAGAACCTACGTCGTGCGTTGCTGGGGGAACCTTTAGTCGATTTCACCCCGCAAAAATTATTTTTGGGTTTAATCACCACCGGCGGTAAGTCTGCAGTGTTGTCTTACGGCAACCTCGCCCTCGGCGGTCTCGGCCCCGTGGGCGAGCGCCTGTGGCGATGGAAGGACAAAATTGACCGTAAATGGATGAAAATGTATCAAGAGATACCAGAAATGAAGGAAGCGGAGGTCGAGCAACCCGCAGTGGCGCTCGCCGCGGGCTCAGATACCATGGCCGCCATTCGCGCGGTGCCGATGCGATGTGGTGGCTGTGGCGCCAAGGTGGGCGCCACGACGCTGTCGCGCGTGATGAAGCGCCTCGAGCCGATTCCGACGAACCCGAACGTCGAGGTTGGAATCGATCAACCCGACGACGCTGCCGTAGTTTCTGTGCCCGACGGCATGGTTGGCGTGCAGACCGTGGACTATTTCCGCGCTTTCGTGGACGACCCTTACATTTTCGGCCAAATTGCCGCCGTGCACGCGCTCGGAGACTGCTGGGCCATGGGTGCCGACCCGCACGCCGCGCTTGCAATCGCGACGGTGCCGTACGGATTGGAATCGCAAGTGGAGGAGACGTTGTATCAAATGATGGCGGGTGCGTGCGATATTTTACGCGACGCTGGATGTGGATTGGCCGGCGGTCACAGTTCCGAGGGCGCTGAGTTATCGCTGGGATTCTCCGTGCACGGCGCCGCACCGCGGGAAAAGTTGATGAAGAAGGGCGGCATGCGAGCCGGTCACAAAATCATCATCACCAAGCCCATCGGCACCGGCACGCTATTCGCGGCGGACATGCGATCAAAAGCGCAGGGACGGTGGGTGTCCAATGCCTTGGATTCTATGAGACAGCCCAGCGCGGTCGCCGCTCGAACCTTGTTTGAACACGGCGCCACGGCGTGCACCGACGTCACGGGATTCGGCGTGCTCGGTCACCTGGTGGAGATGTGCAAAGGAAGCAGCGCCGCGTGCGTGCTCGACATGGACGCCCTCCCAGTGCTTCCTGGGGCGTTAGAGTGCGTCGAACTCGGCATTACGAGCTCGCTTCAGCCGGCCAATGTGCGCTTGGCGCGTGCCATCGCAAATCCAGCCGCCGTATCCGGCGCCGCGCGTTACCCTCTTCTCTTTGATCCGCAAACCGCGGGCGGGATCTTAGCCTCCCTCCCGAGCGCCAGCGCCGACGCCGCGGTCGAAGCGCTAAAACGCGCTGGTTACGAGCACACCACCATCATCGGCGAAGTCCTGGAATTCTTACCCAAGTGCGCGTCTGCGCCCGAACAAGTCGTCTTCGTTGCCTCGAGCGACGTCCCGTTCGACGGCGTCGGCACCGAGCGACCAAGCGTCGTCCAAGCGTGCGGTGCCGAGGCGTGTAATCTCTAGAGCGTTAGACGTGAATCCATATACTTTTAAGACACCAACGCGCGCGCTCCACTTTGACTCGCGCGTCCCACGCGCCGCACACGCCGCCGCGCGGCGACCGAACCCATGTCCGGCGCCCGCGCCGAGACGCCGCGCGAAGACGCCGCGCTGCTCGAGCGCGACGTCGAACGCGTCGTCGACGTCGAACGCGCGTCACTTGGCGCGCGCACGAGCGACGCGCGCGCGCGAACGCCGAGGGTGTTGGCGCTCGCGGTCGGACTCGGCGCGCTCGGTGCGCTCGGCGCGTGCGCGCTGGCGCGCGCGACGACGCCGATCGCACCGCGCGAAACGCACGCGCTCGGCGTCTCGAACGCGGGATGGCTGAACGTGCGCCGCGACGCGGTTCCTGACGCGGCGCGTTTGGGTGTTGACGCGACGACGACGAGCGAGGCGACGGAAACCGATGAATTCGACGTCGACGCGTGGTTGGCGAACCCTCGACCGGTGTACGAGAGCACGAGTTTCACGGTCGAGCGTTCGGCGAGCGCTTGGGCGCTGGTCGTGCGGGACGCGCGCGAGCTTTGGAAGATTCCGGTGAATAAACGCGGCGGCGGGTACCGGTTGGGCAACGTCGTCAAGCGGCGGGGGAAAGGGTGGTTGAACGCGCGATCGGCGGTCGTGGATCAGCCGGAGATGTATAAGGATACGTTAGTGTATTCGTTTTTAGAGGCTCGAACGGAGGGCGTGCGGGCGTTCGCGGCAACGGTGGCGGCGCGAGAGCGGAGCAAGCGAACGCTCTCGCGATCGGCGCTGGCGGAGGTGCTTCCGCGATCGATCGTCATGCCCATGCGATTGAGCGATAAAGTGGCCTTCATGGAAAGGAATGAAAAGTTGATCGTAGACGCCGCGCTGGATTTTCGGCGATCACGATGCCCAGAGGCGTGCAATCAATTCGTGGTGTCGCTGTCTCTCGTCTGGGGTGGCGACGAAGACGGGAAATTCTTGTACGACGACGACGAGTACAAGGAGTCGATTCGCGTGTTGCGTTCGCTATTTGCGTACGCTAAGGAAAAATTTCCACCCGGTTTCGAGCTCTCGATCGCGGTGACGTCGGACGCGGACGACGCTATGACGATGTACGCGTATGCGCCGCATTTGATGGCCAATCCGATCGACTCCGCGAGCACCATCATCGAGCTGGCGCACGAGGTCAACGCTCTTATCACCCGCGACGGAGGTGAACAAACGTTATTAAACTATTACGACGGTCAGTTGGCTCGCCGACGAAAGGATATCGTCGCGATGGAGCGTTATCGCGCGCGCCTGCACGATTTCCGCGACGCCATCGAGCGAGCGCGTCTCACCGCGGAGACGTCTGAGCGCGCTCGCACCGCCGTCTTCGCCCCGAACTGGTTCGACATACTTCGCAGACGCATGCAATGGCCCGAAGACGTCGACATGGACGCCCTCGATGGCGTGGATGAGGCTCTCTTTTCCGAAGTCCTCTTCGGCGTCAGCGAGCCGTCCGTCTCGATCGGTCGTCGTCCGTCAAAAGTCATAGTTCTAGCCCACGATGACGTCCTGGAGCGTCGTTCGTCTTAATTCTAGCCCATAATTCGTAGCACTCCAAATTCACCGGCATCTCGCCCTCGCACTCCATCGTCCGCGTCGAAGCCCGACTCCAGAAGAAGATTTCGTTCTGTTGTCAGGATTTGAAATCTTTCGACGTTTCGCCACTCCTTCGCGCGCGTGACGATCTGCTGTCACGATCTGCGGTTCGCGAACGAACAAACTCGCGTGTTGAACGTTCAGTCGTCGCGCGATGATGGTTTACGCGCGCAGCGCGCGCGCGACGCCGGTGAAACCACTTTCCCGCCAGAATCACTCTCGCGGGACATCGGCGCGAACGACGCGGCGCTCGCGCCCTCAAACGCCTCGCGCCTTGCTCGGGGACGAACAAGACAAAGAACTCTGGAATGAGACGTCCCTGGGCGACGCCGCGAGCGCGGTAGCGGACGCGAATGATGATTCGCTGTGGGAACACGTGGGCGCGAGCGAGGCGACGCCGCGAAACGCGGCGTTTTCGCGAAAATCCAGCGCGCAGGACGACGTGGACGAGGATTTGTTCGCAGATTTAGAGGAAACGTTGTTCAAGGTCGATCGCGCGGCGCTGCAAATACAAAAAGCGGATTTCACGGTGAATAGTGTCATCGACAAGATTAATCGCGGCAAGGTGAACTTGCGACCGAGTTATCAGAGAGAATACGTGTGGACGGTTCGCACGGCGAGTAAGCTCATAGAGTCTTTGATCTTGAACATTCCCGTACCGACGATGTTCTTTCACGAGACGCAGAGTGGGAAGCTAGAGGTGGTGGATGGCAAGCAGCGTTTGACGTCGATTTGGAGCTTTATTCAGTGTGAATTTCCGGATGGATCTCCGTTCAGGCTGACCGGGTTGGAGGTTTACGAAGACTTGAACGGGTTGACGTTCACGGACTTGCACGAACGATTTCAAGAGACGATTTTAGACTACCCTCTGAACGTGCACACGATCTCACGATCGTCGCAGCCGGATTTTGTGTTTGAAGTGTTTGAGCGCTTAAACATGGGCGCGACGCAGTTGAACGAACAAGAGTTGAGAAACTGCATCTACCAAGGGATGTACACCGACTTGCTGGAAGAATTGGTCAAAAACGAGAATTTGTTGAAAATTTATCGATCGAAGACGCCGCATCTGCGCATGCGCGATCGGGAGTTGGTTTTGCGGTACTTTGCTATGATGCGAACGGCGCCGGAGGGTTTCTTCATCCCAATCAAGAGCTGGTTGAACGAGGAGATGCGCGAAAACAAGGACATGACGCCTCAAGATGCAGGAGACATGCAGGCATCGTTTAACCGCACGATCAAGCTCGCGTATGATATTTTCGGCGATTGCGCGTTTCGCCCAACGTCGCCGGTGGGCAAAGGCAAAAAAGTCACGGAGGAAGACGTCAATGGTTTGTTCTTCCGTGAATTCTTCACGTCGGGCGAAATCAACGTCGCACTTTGGGATACTTTGATGTATTCGTTGACCGACGTCGACGCGAAGAAAGCTTTGGAGAAAAAGAGCACGATTTTGGCGGCGTGGATCAACTTGAACAACTCGTCTGAATTCTCGAAGCTGCAAGTGAGCAACCCAAAGGCGGTGTGCGCGAGACAAGAACTCTGGCAAGCGAAGCTGGATAAAATTTTGAAATAGGTTTAGAATATCCCCGTTGTAATTGACCAACTACGCAGTCATCGTACAAATCAATCGTCCGTTGCATTACAAGTCGTTCAAAGTTCATTTCTGAGTCGCCACAGCGAGGCGGCCAACGACGTCGTCTTCGACGGGGCCGAAACGTCGTGGTGCAGCGGAGAGTTTCGGCTCGTCACCACCTCGACCGCGCGCGATCGGTTCGTTGTTCACGAAGCGCTGAATCATTGTCAGCGCGTTTCGTGGCTGATCCATAGGTACCATGTGTCCCGCTTCGCTGATCTTTACGAAGGATAAACCGCCGTGTTCGCGCACGTCGCCACCCACAACGTCGTCTTCGCCGTCGCCCGCACCCTGGATGATGAAAGGCTCAGGACGTGCGGCGTTGAACGCTTCGCGTCCGTTCCATTGCATCGCCTTCACCCAGCGAAGATTTCCGAGCCAGTTGCAGATGAAATCATCCTCGCCGGCGTAAATCATCACGCGAATCCCGGCCTCGATCATGTCTGGAATCAACGTCTCGTAGTCGTGCATCCAATCCCCCATCATATCTTGGTGCACGCTCGCGTCGCACATTTCCCATTTCTTACTCACCCCGAACGCTTCTTGAACGTCTTTACGGTTCAAAAACGCTTCCGCGGCGCTGAAATCGTAACAAAGCTCGGCGTCGCACGATTTACGTATGTCGTACACGTTGATTGCCTTCCCACCGTTGCGTTCAGCGGCATCTTCGAGCAATGCCTCAGGAATGGCTTGGCACGAATCCACCGCGTCCAAGCATTCGGCGCGATTTTCCTTGCTCGACGTTTTACCGCTCGCGCACGACTTGATTTTCTCCACGCACGACGGTAATTTCTTCGCCGTTTGCTTCGCCGTCGCCGCGCTCACGATGTCGTTCCCGAGCGAATAATCCGCGTACGCCGCGTACTGAATAGCGGGATCCGTCAGCCCATTTCCGATGGCTAAGCCTTGAAGATTTATTCTCACGGGTCCATCGTCTCGAGCGTTGGCGTCGAAAATCGCCCTCGCGAACGCCGGCACATAGTGCCCCGCGTACGATTCTCCCGTGACGTAAACCGGCGCATCCACGAGCATCGGTCTACTCAACATGAAGGCGTACAAAAACTCCAACAAATCGTTCGCCACCGTCGTCTCGTCCTTCGCCGCGTCGCGCCGCGAGCTCGAATACGAAAATCCCGTGTTCACCGGCGAGTCCACGTAAAGCAACCTTCCGGCGTCGTTCCACGCGTATTTGCGTCGCTTCAATTTCGTCGCGTCGTCGTCGTCGAACGCGAACGGTCCGTTTTCGTATAGACTAGTGTGGAAGGCGGTGGTCAGTCAGTGTCGCGTCCCTCTCCTGTATCGTTCAAGACGCGAAAGATCGCGCGTGCGCGCGCGCGCGCCGACGACACGCACGCTGCCAATTCCGAAGAACATCCCGGTCCGCCCGTGAGCCACAGAATGATTGGGATCGCGTCCTCGCTCTCCGCGCCTCCCGAGCGCGCATCAAAAAACGTGTAAAACATGTGCGCGTCCTTCGTCGTGCGATTGAGCGCGAAATACCCGCTCGACGCGGCGTACTCGTCGTAATCATTCGCCGCTAGAGATTCCAAATCCGTCGCGAATCGTTCGAGTCGCACCGTTTTCGTCGTCAATCGCGACGTCAGCGCGTCTCGCGTCCGCGCGGCGTCGTCGACGACATCGTTCGCGTCGACGCGTCGCGCGCTCAGCGCGAGCGCGGCGCTCAGCGCGACGAGCGCGCGAGACATCTCTCGACCTCCTCGCCGCGTCACTCTCTGACGACGCGCGGCGTCGCGCCCGGCGTCGCGCGTCTCGTCGCGCGGCTCGACGCCCGCGATGGGCGCCACCGCGGACTTCCACGCCGCCGTCACCGTCGTCGTCGTCGCGCTCGCGTTCGTCGCGCTCCTGCGAGACTACGTCGCCGCGGACTGGACGATGATGCTCGCCGTCGCGACGCTCAACCTGTGCGGCGTCATCACGCTCGCCGAATCCCTCGCCGGGTTCGCGAACGAGGGATTGCTCACGGTCGGCGCGCTGTTCGTCGTCGCGGCGGGGATCAGCGCGACGGGGGGGCTGGACTGGTACATGGGGAAGGTGCTGGGGAAGCCGCGAACCCCGGCGGGGGCGCAGTTGCGATTGATGCTGCCGATCGCGTGCGTGAGTGGATTTTTGAATAACACGCCCGTGGTGGCGGTGATGATACCGATCGTGCTGCGATGGGCCGAGGCCACGGGAATGGCGAAGGAGCAGTTGATGATTCCGTTGTCGTTCGCGAGCGTGCTCGGCGGCACGTGCACGCTCATCGGAACGTCGACGAATTTAGTGGTGCAGGGAATGGTGGAGACGTGGACGCGCGAGCACGCGGGGCGAGGGGGGGAGGTGAAGATCGGTCTGTTTGATCTCGGGCTGTACGGCGTGCCCGTGGCGTTGGCGGGGATAGCGTACGTGTTGCTGGCGTCGCCGTTTTTGTTGCCAAAAGGCGCGCGGCGAATCGGAAGCGGGCCGAGGGATCAACGGCGCGGAGAGGACGAAGAGGATTTACTCGTCGGTGCGCGCGTCGAGGGGTGGTCGCCCGCGGTCGGGCACACGGTCGCCGCGAGCGGATTGCGAGGTTTGCCGGGATTGTACCTGGTGAGCGTGCGCAGAAACCAAGCGTTGTTGCGCGCCATCGGACCAGAGTTCATCCTGAACCAGGGCGATATTTTGTATTTTACCGGGATGATCGAGTCGCTCGGGAAGGTGTGCGCGGAGTATGGGTTAATGGCGATCACGCAAGAGTACGACGAAGACGAAGACGAAGGCGCGAGAGAGACGTCGTTTGACGGAGGTGACGAGAAGGACGTCGTCGCCATGCACTCGGCGAGCAGCATTGCGGATTTACAAAAGCTCGCGCGCACGCACGCCATTTACAAAGAATCGGAAGGTGGAATTTATGCCTTGCGGAAGCGTCGACAAAAGGCTCGACCTCGCAGATCGCACGGATCGAACCAAGACTCGAGCGACGCTGGGAGCGCGCTCCCGCTGAGCCCGGGGTATTCATCCTCCGACGGCAACGCGTATACTTCTGGTGGCGCCAGTGATTCTGACGACGGCACCGCACGAGCGATCAAAGCTCAGGCGTTGCGGATGTACGGCGAAAATCTGAAGAATGCTCTCGGTGAAGCTCGCGGCGACGGTGACGCGATGATTAGCGCCAAGGAGAGCGAAACCGCCCTGGGGCCGCCGTTGGTGACCGTGGATGTCGATCCCGATGCCGATCAAAATAACCCCGAACACGTTGGACGTATGGTGCTCGGAATTAGTGCGAACGATCGACCCGGGTTGTTGCACGACATCTCGCAGGCGTTGAATCGCTTGCGTGTGCAGTTGTTACATTGCGAAGCTTCGGCGGTGGGTTCGCGATCGGTTTCTATTTGGCGCTTGCAAGTGTTGCAAAACACCACGACGAAAGAGGAGATCACGACGGTGATCAAAACTTTACTCGAACCCGTGACTGGGATTGAAGCCGTGAAAAGGCGCGGGCAATCCGTCGTTCGATGCAGTGTGAAACCGACGTCATCGCTCGTGGGAAAGACTCCAGGAGAGGCGGATTTGCGCGTCACGTACGGCGGCGCCATCATCGCTGTGCAACGTGGCGGTCGCGCGCCACCGGGTAAGCTAAACGCGCTGATTTTTCAAGTGGGTGATACTCTCGTATTACAGGCGCAGGATGGTTCACCTTTGATCAAGCTCTTGGAGGAATCTGAAGACGTCGTCGTTGAGGAGGACGAGCGCTTGGCGAAGACTCGCGAGGATTTAGAAATCATCGGTCATGGATCGGGAACGATGAACACAGGGAAAGAGTTCCTCATCGCCGTGCGCATTGAAGCTACGGCGAAGAATTTCATAGGCAAGACGGCGGTCGAGAGCGGCTTGCGGTCGTTGCCGGGTTTGTTTTTGGTATCAATCGAGCGCACGCGATCCATCGTGAGCGTCGGCGCAGCGGCTGTCGTCGCCATGGTTGAATCTCCCGCGGACAGAACCACTGTGATCGATCCGAGTGAGCCTTTAGAAGCAAATGACGTGATGTGGTACGCCGGTGGCGCCAACGCCATCGCCAGTCTTCGTCGGGTTCCGGGGCTGGCGCCGTACTCGAGCGACCAAGTGGACAAGCTCGAAATCTCCAGTCACGACCGTCGATTGATTCAAGCCGTGGTCGCGAAAACTGGAGATTTGGTCGGTAAGTCTATTCGAGACATCAAATTTCGCACGCGATTCAACGCAGTCGTCATCGCCGTCCATCGCGAGGGCGCGCGCGTGCACTCAAGAATTGGCGACGTCGTCTTGCACCCCGGCGACGTGCTTTTACTCGACGCCGGTGAAGATTTCAAACAAAGCGCCCGGGCGCAGGGCGCGTTCGCTCTGATCAGTGTTTTGGACGATTCTACGCCCCCTCGTTTGCGATTACTCATCCCCTCGCTCTTGTGCGCGCTGGCAATGATTAGTTTGTACACCGCCGGCGTCATGGAGCTCTTCACCGCCGCGGTGCTCGCGGCGGCTGTGATGATCGCCTCTGGCACTCTGACGCAGCAAGAGGCTCGAAACGCCATAAAATGGGACGTCATAGTCACCATCGCCGGTGCTTTTGGAATTTCGCGCGCCATGCAAAACAGTGGCGTCGCCGAAGCCGTGGCGAAGAAACTCGTCGCGTTGGGTCGCGTCACGAACACGGGTGAAATCGGCTTGCTCGTCGCCGTCTACCTCGCCACGTTCTTGATCTCCAACATCGTGACGAACAACGCCGCCGCGGCTTTGATGCTTCCCATCGCCGCCAGCGCCGCGGAATCTGAAAACATCGCGCTCGAAAAGATGGCCTTCTTACTCATGCTCGCCGCCTCGGCGTCCTTCATGTCGCCCTTCGGATACCAAACCAACCTCATGGTGTACGGCCCGGGCGGCTACGTGTTCGCCGACTTTATCAAATTTGGTTTCCCCATGCAGATCACGCTCTTGATCGTCAGTATCGTCGTCTTAGGCGTCGGCGACGACGCGATATGGATCCCGTACGTCGTCATCGTCGTCGCCTTCGTCGTCGTCGTCGTCGCCACCACGGTGGGGTTCCGCGCGGCGTGGACCGCCGTCGTCGACCGCGCCGCTCGGTCCCGTGCCGCGCACCACCGTCGTCGCGGTTCCGATATCGAACCCACCGCCGACGTCGAGCTCGGCGGTGCGATCGCGACCGCGGCGTCGACGTGAGCGCGTCCGAGACGTCGAAATATTTCTCCTCGCGCGTCGCGCCGCCGAGGGCGCCGGCGCGCCCCGACGCGTTCATTCATTCATTCGTTCATTCGTTCGTTCGTTCGTTCGTTCATCTTAGCCCTAGTCAAACCGCGCGCGTCGATCACCGCGCGCCATCGTCGTGCGTACAAAACCATTATTTTTACAACAACAACAATCATCAATCGTTCGCCGTCGCCGCGCGCGCGCTCGCCTCGCGCGTCCGCGGCGTCCATCCCCATCCCGCGAGCGGACTCGTCCCCGTCTTCGTCGTGTACGCGAACCCGAACGCGAACCCTCCCGTGAGCGCGATCTTCCCCAACCGCTCGTGGTTCCTCAGCAGCGCCGTCTCGAGCCCCATCGCGCCTCCGCTTCGTCGCGCGCCGCGCCGACGCGGCGTCCAGTCAGCGTTCGCGCGCGCTCGAGCGCGTCCTCGTCGTCGCGCGTCCGGATTCGCGTCGTCGCGTCGTCGCGTCCGTTCGCGTCACACACCGTCGGCTCTTCGCGTCCGTCGGCGTCCGTCGTCGTCTACGGCGTCCACGGCGTCGACCGGCGTCGCGAATCGCCGTCGGCGAGTGGGGAATCGATG
>Ga0257114_1000575_pt1 | contig 28708 bp, 20 predicted proteins | sample SI112_10mmetaG_FD_190149 | JGI IMG/M metagenome (GOLD analysis project Ga0257114, IMG submission 190149) | Marine microbial communities from Saanich Inlet, British Columbia, Canada - SI112_10m | ecosystem: Environmental > Aquatic > Marine > Inlet | place: Canada: British Columbia | collected...
TGTTTACGAATTTCTTCCCAACCTTTATCGTAAGTTCCTTTATATCTATCTATCCATGCATCAGGAACCTGAAGCGGCCAATGAGGCGCGGTATATGCTAAGTAGGCAAAGAAAGGTTTGTCGTCCTGAGGCTTATTCTTTATATAATTAAGAATTCGATTGGTATAATCTTTTGTTGAGTAGAATTCTTTATCTAGTTTTGTAACTTTCTTACCATCTTCGAAATAAGCTGCAATTTGTTGACCAGCAAATGTTCCTCGACCATCACTAAAATGACTGCCGCCGCCATCAGCTATTCCAAAATATCGATCAAATCCCTGATCTGTTGGAAGCTTTCCTTTTGTTTTCCCCAGATCCCATTTCCCAGCCATAAATGTATGATAACCAGCATTATTTAAGATTTTTGAGAACGGCATTACACGGTCATTTAAAAACCCCTCATAACCTGGTAATCCCCTCAACTCAGGAAGTCGCCTTAACGCAGCTGCATTTGTCCCAAGGCCAGCACGATGATTATCGACACCAGTCATTAGCATGGCCCGGGTTGGTCCGCATGTTGGACCAGTATGGTAATTTGTTAATTGGATACCATTTTTTGCCATATTATCTAAATTAGGTGTTTTTATTTCACTACCGTATACACCCAGATCTGAATACCCTAAATCATCTGCAACAATTAATATTATATTAGGTGGTTCTGATTCATTCGCATAAAGATACGAGCCAAAACTCAAAAAAGGGATTAATAAAATTAATTTGAATATTTTGATTTTTAGAGGTTGCATTGAATTAATTCCCTTTTTAAATAATATATTAAAACTTATTTAGTATAAATATCATGATTTGAGTTAATTTAACATGTTAAGTATACTTTCTTATGAATTCATCTTTATGGTGTTATTAGTTATAGCATGTAACAATCGTACCCTGAATTTATAAAGGGTCGTTAGTTTAAATGATAATAAAAAATTAGGAGTTTGAGAATGTCTGATTATGGTCTAATTATAAATGGTGACAAAATAGTCACTGAGAAAACATTTGCTGTGAAAAACCCAGCTAATGAAGAGGTGGTTGCGAATTGCCCAATCGCAACAAAAGATCATTTGAACAGTGCCGTGAAAGCAGCTTCTGATGCATTTATAACTTGGTCAAAAGTTTCAGATGATGACAGAGCTGCTGTTTGTGGAAAAATATCATCAGCAATTGCATCACACTCAGAAGAGTTGGCTAAATTATTAACTCAAGAGCAGGGTAAACCTCTTGAGGGGGCCGGCTCAAGATTTGAACTTGGTGGCGCAGCTGGATGGGCAGGTTATACCAGTACATTAAAGCTTCCTGAAAAAATTATCCAAGATGATGAAAATGCAAAAATCGTTCAAACCAGAAAACCAATAGGTGTTGTTGGTTCTATACTCCCTTGGAATTGGCCGCTTATGATTGCGGTTTGGCATATTGTACCGGCTATTAGGGCAGGCAATACAGTGGTAATGAAACCCTCACCATATACTCCCTTGAGTTCGCTGCGTATGGCAGAAATTATCAGCGCTTGTTTACCAGCTGGTGTGCTTAATTGTGTTACAGGTGAAGATGATTTAGGTCAATGGATGACTGAGCATCCCGATATCCAAAAAATTATTTTTACAGGATCTATTCCAACTGGCAAAAAAGTCATGAGCAGTTCTTCTGCGAGTTTGAAAAGATTGACGCTCGAACTTGGCGGTAATGATGCGGGTATTGTTCTTGATGATGTTGATCCAGCCGCAGTTGCACCGGATATAATTCAGGGTGCATTTCTGAATAATGGTCAAACATGTGCTGCTTTGAAAAGATTATATGTTCATGATTCGATTTATGATGATTTATGTAAAGAGTTAGCTAATGCTGCATCTGGTATCCCAATGGGAGATGGTCTTGATGAGAGTAACTTACAAGGTCCAATTCAAAATAAAATGCAATATGACAAAGTTGTAGCTTTATTCGAGGATGCGAAAGAACAAGGTGGTCGCGTTCTTTGTGGAGGAGATATACCTAATGAGCCAGGGTATTTTATGCCATATACGCTGGTTGCTGATGTTAATGATGGAATGCGGATAGTTGATGAAGAGCAGTTTGGACCACTATTACCGATAATCAAATACTCAGATTTAGATGACGCAATTAATAGTGCTAATGCCCTTGAGACGGGTTTGGGCGGTTCTGTCTGGTCCTCTGATACGGAGCGAGCTGCAAAAGTTGCTAGCCAATTGGAGTGTGGTACAGCATGGGTAAATGGTCATGGTGGAATTGCTCCAAATGTTCCATTTGGCGGAGTCAAATGTTCTGGAATTGGGGTAGAATTTGCTGAAGAAGGCCTCCATGAGTACACGAATATCCAGATCGTAAATGTTGCAAAAGCGTAATTGAATGAACAAAATTTTATCACGTGTTGGGCCTGGTCTAATGCTTGCAGCAGTTGGTGTAGGTGTTTCCCATTTGGTTTATTCAACGCAAGCAGGTGCAGATTATGGGTTATCTTTGTTATGGCTCATAATAGCGGTGACATTGATAAAATACCCAGCATTCCGTTTTGCTGTAGATTATGCCAATGCAACTGGTGAGAGTTTAGTAAAAGCTTATGGTGAGATAAGTAAGTTAGCCCTGGCTTGGCTCTTGGCTGGTTTTATAGTAGATACTTTCATTGCCACCAGTGCCGTTTCAATGGTTACTGCTGGTTTATTTATAAGTGTCTTTGATTTATCTTATTCCGCGCCCTATGTAGCAATTATTATCACTATATTTTCAGCACTCATATTAATGAATGGTCAGTATGGAAAAGCAGAAAATATTGTTAAAATTCTGGTTATAGTATTCTCACTTTTAACTTTAGCAGCTCTTTTGTTTGCACTGCCTCTATTGGGAAGTAATGGCAGACCTATATTAGCTGATGTATCCATTGATATGCCGCTATCTCTATTTGTAATAGCGGTTGCAGGATGGATGCCTATGCCCACTAATGGAGCTATTTTATTTTCCAAATGGGTGGTCGAAAAAAGGAAACTTGATGAAGCTAATTTTAGTGGTGAAGATGCAATTAGAGATTTTAAGATAGGTTATTTTTTAACATTATTTTTAGCGGTATGTTTTGTCGTAATGGGAACAGCAGTCTTATTTGGGACAGGTAGAGAGGTCCCAGTTACCCCACCAGAGTTTGCCGCTGAATTATTTCATGTCTTCACAGAGACAATAGGCAAGTGGTCTTATCCTGTTATTGCCAGTGCAGGCCTCGCAGTTATGTGGTCTACTCAAATTGCATTAATGGATGTAATGCCTCGTTTAACTGATCGCTTAGCTGGTGTGATAATGAAAAGACCTGATCATTTACCAGATCGATATAAGTTATTTTCATGTATTCAAGTTATTGGGATAATTATAATATTATTATTCCTATTGAGTAGTTTCAAAGCGTTTTTGTATTTCGCGACAAGTGTTGGGTTAATTGCTGCACCTACGATTGCTTATTATAATTATTTGGCTATTACATCAAAAAAAATTCCAACAAAGTACAGGCCCAATAAGATACTAGTTATTTGGAATTGGTCATGTATTTTAATTATGACTTTATTTGCAATAGGTTTTATATATACAAGGATAGTAATGTGAAGAAATTAGAGAAAATGTCAGGTGGTGAAGCCATGGTTAGGGCGGCAAAAGCCAATGGTATTGACACAGTTTTTGGTTTGCCAGGAGCTCAAACCTACCCAATATTTGATGCTTTATATAAGCAGCCTGATATTAAAACGGTAATTACACGACATGAACAGGGTGCTGGTTATATGGCCTATGGTTACTCTAAGGCAACGGGTAAACCTGGAGCTTTTTCAGTCGTACCTGGCCCCGGTGTTTTAAATACTACAGCTGCATTGTGTACAGCGGCTGGGGGTAATGTACCTCTTTTATGTATGACAGGACAGGTTCCTTCAGAGTTTCTTGGCAAAGGCAGAGGTCATTTGCATGAATTATCAAGTCAAACCGCAACGTTAGAGACAATTATCAAATATGCCGGACACATTTCAGATCCGAGTGAGACTCCTGCTTTCATGAATCAAGCATTCAAAACCATGCAAAGTGGGAGACCTGGACCAGTTTCTGTTGAAATGTGCTGGGATACAATGGCGCAGTTATGGGATGTGGAATGCCTCCCAGGAAATATTGAGATTGATAAACCCTCAATTAATGATGACGCTATCAGTCAAGCGGCAAATCTGATAGCAAAATCAAAGAATATAATGATTATGTCTGGAAGTGGAGCACAGCATGCGAGTGCAGAGGTAAGAGAGTTATCTTCGCTGTTAGGTGCCGCCTCTACTGCATTAAGAAGCGGTAAAGGAGTTGTAAGTGAAGATAGTGAAGTTGGTGTGTCAAGTGCAGCTGCGAGAAAGTTATGGAATGATACAGATCTGCTAATCGGAATTGGTTCACGCTTAGAAATGCAATATATGCGTTGGTTGTCAATGATGAAGTACTATGATCGATCACCTCCAGGGTGGGTTGGGTCTGTATACGCAAATGCACCGAAATTAATTAGAATAGATATAGACCCTGAAGAAATGACTCGCTTAAAGCCAGATGTGGGTATTGTTGCTGATTCTGTTGACGGTGTTAGTGCATTAATCAATAAAATCAATAAGGTTGGTTTTAAGGCGGGAAATATTGACCGAATCACTGCAGCGAAAACAAAAATGGGTGTTGCTATAGAGAAGATCCAGCCACAAATGTCATATTTAAATGTGATTCGAGATGTACTTCCGAGAGATGGGTACTTTGTTGAGGAGTTATGCCAAGCAGGTTTCACTTCTTATTATGGATTTCCAACCTATGAGCCAAGAACCTATGTATCATCTGGATATCAAGGAACATTGGGTTATGGATTCCCAACTGCTTTGGGAGTAAAAGTTGCAGCACCAGATAAGCCAGTTGTATCAATAATTGGGGATGGTGGATTTTTATTTGCCATGCCTGAATTAGCGACTGCAATACAGCATAATATCGGTTTAATAACTATTGTATTCAACAATAGTTCATTTGGTAATGTGCGACGAGATCAAAAAGACAGATTTGAATCACATATTATTGGTGCTGATTTAACCAACCCAGATTTCTTAAAAATTGCAGAATCATTTGGTGCTGACGGATATCGATTAAATTCACCAAAGGAACTGAAATCCACATTAGCAAAAGCAATTGATAATAATAGACCAACAATTATTGAGGTTGAAATTGAAAAAGATTCAGAGGTAAGTCCTTGGAAATATATTCATGGCTAAGGGATCAGATGAAGAAATTAATTTTTTTGTTACTATCAATAGTAATAATTGGAGTTCTTTTCTTTGAAATTGAAACTAATGTGCGTTTCGCGTTTCCAAAAAAGATAGAAATATTAGATTCAAGCCAAGAGCTTATATACTTAAAATGCGTGGAGGCTAGAGATAAAATAATTCATGCTCAAACATTTTCTTCTATTGATAATCCAGACGTGCAGCGTGAGGTTCTATCAGCGAGAAAAAATCAAGCGCTTGCAGAATGTCGTGGTTTGCATCCAGCAAAGATGGTAGAAATAAATCAATCATTTGAGGTTAATATATTTGATTTCAAATATCGATATTAGTTACGTTTCAAAGAAAATCGAGTAATGGGGCATTAGTTATGACAAAAAAAATATCAAGAAGAGATTTTTTAAGTGGCACACAAATTGCTATTGGCGCTTCAGTGTTGCCTTTACACAATGTTTTTGGTACTCAACAATCAGATTTTAAGTTACCACAAAGTTATTATCCACCATCGCATACTGGTTTGAGGGGGAGTCATGATGGTTCTTGGGAAACTATGCATTCTCGCATTCAGGGTAAACAATGGCCAATTCAGGAATATGAAGAAAATTATGATCTAGTGGTTGTTGGTGCAGGGATAAGTGGTTTATCTGCAGCATACCACTATCGCAAAAATCACCCTGATGCAAAAATCTTGATTCTTGATAATCACGATGATTTTGGTGGTCATGCTAAACGTAATGAATTTGATGTAGGTGGTAAAACAAGGATTGGTTATGGTGGGACAGAGACTATAGATACTCCGTCATCGTACAGCGAAGAAGCAAAAAAATTAATACAAGAAATAGGTATTGATGTTGAAAAATTTTATCAAGCATTTGATCAATCTTTATATTCATCAATGGGTTTAGGAAAAGGGATCATGTTTGATAACCAATCATTTCATGAGCAAAAATTAGTCGTAGGGTACAATAAAATTCCATGGCAAGAATTTGCTGATAAAACTCCAATGAATGATGAGGCAAAGAAGGATTTAATAAGAATTTGGACGGAAGAGAAAGATTATTTACCTGATCTTACTCAGACTGAAAAATATAAGTTACTCTCTAAAGTCAGTTATTATGATTTTCTAAAAAACTACGTCAAAGTAGATCAACAAGTCCTCGAAATATTTAGACGATGGGGTATGAGTTTTTGGTGTGTGGGTATTGATGAGGTGCCATCAACCTCTATTCAAAGTTATGATGGCGGTATGCCAGGATTAAACCATACACTTGAAAGAAGTGGTTATAGAGGAGACGAGCCGTATATATTCCATTTTCCTGATGGAAATGCATCAGTAGCGAGATTATTAGTTAGAAAATTAATACCAGAGGCTGTACCTGGAACAACTATGGAGGATGTTGTATTAAGTAGAGTGAATTATGATTTATTAGATGGCCAACCTGACTCACGAATCAATATTCGACTGAATTCAACTGCAGTTAATGTAGGACATAAAAATCGCTCCACTAAAGTTGATGTAACTTATGTTCGAAATCATCAAACACATACCATTCGGGCAAATAAATGTATTTTAGCTTGTTACAACAGTGCTATTCCTTATCTATGCGATGAATTGCCAACTAAACAAATTGAAGGTTTAAGATACAATGTAAAAGTACCATTGACTTACACGAAAGTTATGGTTTCTAACTGGAGGGCATTCGCTGAATTAGGACTAGATTTTGTTTATTACACTAACGACTTTTTTAAACAGGTTGAGCTTGATTACCCTGTTTCAATAGGTGAATATCAATTTAATAGCTCACCTGATGAACCTATGATATTACATATGTGCCATTCTCACCATTCACCTGATATTAAAGGTCCAGATCAATGGCGAGAGGGTAGGAGGCGATTATTATCGACGCCGTTTTCAGTTTTCGAAGGGCATGTTAAGAGTCAACTTGACCAAGCGCTTGGGAGTAATGGATTCGATGTGGATAAAGATATTAACGCAATAACTGTTAATCGATGGCCACATGGATACTCTTACTCTAATGATTTAATTTGGGAGCCAGAATGGCCAAATGAGGAAAGTAAACCCTGGGTGCAGGGCAGAAAAATTTATGGTCGGATTGCTATTGCCAACTCAGATGCGGGTGCCTCAGCTGATACTAATGCTGCCATCACGCATGGTATTCGTGCAGCAAACGAAGTTCTCTCTATATAAAGTAGTATATATTTATGCGATTAATAATATTATTTATCTATTTATTTAATTTATTGCTACTAATCGGCTGCTCTGAAAAGGAGACAAATTTTTTATCAGAATTCACAGAAATTGACCATATTATAGTCAATGGTCAGGTCATCGATGGTACAGGTCAACCTGGCTTCAATGCAGATATAGTCATTGTGGATGATGAAATTGTGTTTATTGGGGATACTAGTTTTTCTAAGCAAGATTATGATACTAGAGTCATGAATGTTATCGATGCTAATGGAAAGGTTGTCACGCCAGGTTTTATAGATTTACATGCTCATGGTAATCCTTTGCAGAATAATCAATTAGAAAACTTTTTAGCAATGGGCGTAACAACAATAACACTTGGGCAAGATGGAGCTAGTCCCAATTATAACCCCTTATCTGATTGGTTAGATCAGATAATTAATAAAGGTATTGGTACAAATTTAGCAATGTTTGTCGGTCATGGAACACTCAGAAACCTTTCTGGCATTGGTTTGAGTGATTCTCCATCGAAGGATGATTTACAGAAAATCTCAAAAATTCTTAATGAAACTCTCGAGTATACTTTCGGCCTGAGTACAGGTTTGGAATATAATCCTGGTCTCCATGCAAAGCCCGATGAGCTCAATCAATTAGCTAGAATTGTAGGGAATCATGATCGGTTAATAATGAGCCATATGCGCAATGAAGATGATGATCAATTGGAGGCCTCAATATCTGAATTACTGGACCAAGGACAATTTGCGAGGGTGCACATATCACATTTAAAGGCGGTTTATGGAAGTGGGGCAGAGCGCGCTAATGAGATACTCGGTATTTTAAGAGATGCTCGAAATCTAGGGGTCAAAATTACAGCAGATATATACCCATATAATGCTAGTTATACAGGTATTGGAATTATTTTTCCGAATTGGGCAAAAACAGAAAAACAGTTCGAGTTTGCTAAATTAAACAGAAGAGATGAATTAGCGATTTATTTAAAGAATCGAGTTAACAGGAGAAATGGACCAGAGGCAACTTTGCTGGGCACGGAGCCTTTTGTGGGGATAACTTTGGCGGAGTTAGCCCATAAAAGAGAAGCATCATTTGAGGACGTTTTAATTGATGAAATTGGACCAAACGGAGCTTCAGGTGCATATTTTGTTATGAATGACGAATTGCAAAGCCAATTATTAACTGATTCTTATATAGGAATTTGTTCTGATGGAAGTAGTAATGGCTTTCATCCTCGAGGACATGGGACTTTTGCAAAGATAATTGAAAGATATGTTTTACAAGAAAAAATACTAACACTGGAAGAGGCGATAAGGAAAATGACATCTTTCGCGGCATCTGTACTTGCAATTACAGATCGAGGGATGTTAAAAATCGGCCAAAAAGCAGATATTCTGGTATTTGAGCCTAAGAATATTAAAGCTTTGGCAACCTATCCAAATCCTTTTCAGTTAGCTCAAGGTTTTGATATTGTTCTAGTTAACGGAGAAATAGCTAGAAAATATAATCATCTTACAGGTAAGTTATCGGGCCAAGTATTGATACCATAATTAAAAAAGTGAAAGAAATGTCGAAGCGAAACGATCACCAGCTTTTAATAAAAGCTAAAGAAAGATTTAATAATGATCCCTTGATTGCAACCAAAATATCAAAAATTGCATCATTCTTGAATTCTTCATTATTCATAAGCTCACCTATTATATCGATCGATCAAGCAGCTATATTCTTGGATCTAAGTAAAAATGGCAATATAGATGGATCACCAATAAGTGGTCTATCTGTTCAAGAATTTAGTGATTTAATTGAAAATGTTATGCATAAAAGAAATACAAGATTTGCTTATGGTAAGTGGGGTGAAACAAGAGATATCTATTCTAATGATTTATTTAATTCCACAGAGAGACAATCTAAGGAAAAACGAAATATTCATATGGGTGTCGATGTCTTTTGCAAAGAAGGGACAGAAGTATTCTCACCATTGGCTGGAAAAATCAGTTTTATAGCAAACAACAAGAAAGAACTAGATTATGGGCCCATGTTAATTTTAGAGCATAGTGATCTATCTGGTGAATCTTTTTATACTCTTTATGGGCACTTGGAGCTTTGTAGTATTAAAGATCTGCAGCAAGGCCAAAGTATCAGAGCTGGCGAACTGATCGCCAGAGTAGGATCTCCGCCTGAGAATGGAAATTGGCCCCCCCATCTTCATTTTCAATTAATTATAGATTTATTGGATCTTGGGACTGATTTTCCTGGCGTTGCATTATTTAGTGAAAGGGATATTTGGTTGACGCTATCGCCTTGTCCAGGCATGTTTTTTCCAAATGCGGACCATCAAATAGATGGATCTAATTTTGGCTAATATTTCTATTTTCTAAGGAGATCCTTTTGGACTCATTACATTATTTGGATTATATAGCTATGACGATATATTTCGTTGTAGTTTTATGGATAGGGGTAAGTGTTGCTCGTGCAAAAAATAAGAAAGATGAGTATAACTCTTTTTTAGCGGCTGATCGGAACATGAATTTAATACAAACAACCAGCAGTGCTGCGGCTACTGATATCGGTGGGGGATTTAGTATTGCCATGGGGGGATTAGGGTTTACGTTAGGGATATCAGGCTCTTGGTATATTGCTGTATCTGGACTAAGTATCGTCATGGTTTCATTTTTAATGGTACCCAAAGTAAAACGATGGTCTGATCGAGTTAATGGACTGACAACAGGTGATTTATTTGCGGCTCGTTTTGACCGAAGAACTGGAACGCTGGCAGCTATAGTTATTGGGATAGCATGGTTTACATTTGTGGGTGGTCAAATAATTGCAGGTGGCAAATTATTACAAGCTACTTTGGGAATGAATTTAACTTATGCCGTACTTATGGCAGGAGCAGTGATTCTGGCATATACAACTATTGGTGGTTTAAAGGCAGTGATATATACCGATGTTTTTCAGATGTTTGTTTTAATGATTGGTGTTGTATTCATTGCAGTTCCGATTGGTTTAATTGAGGTTGGCGGTTGGTCCGCATTGGTAGATAAGTTTAATTCTTCACCTGAAACAGCAAAATTATTAAGTTGGAATAACGCCGGTTGGAAAACGATGCTAGGGTGGTTCTTTGCCGTCTTTCCAGTTTGGTTTATATCTATAGCTGCCATGCAAAGAATCGTTGCCGCCAAAGATATTAAAACGGCTCAGCGTGGATTTTTTCTAGCTGGAGTCCCTATTGAGTGGCCGTTGTTTGCTATAGGTAGCACGATGATTGGTCTTTTTGCAAGAATACTTATGCCAGACTTATCCGATCCTGAGCTAGCGGCACCAATGATTATTATGCATCTTTTGCCTATGGGTCTTGCAGGAATTGTTATTGCCGCTTATATCGCAGCTATCATGTCATCAGCTGATTCATGTTTGATGGGTCCAGTTGCAATATTCACTAATGATATTTACAAGAGGTATTTTCGTCCTGACTCAAGTGAACAAGAATTAGTTAGGATTGCTAGATACACCACTATTATATTAGGTATTTTTGCAATTCTTACTGCTTATCTAGTTCCTGATGTATTGGAGCTCATAAATTTAGCTTATACTTTTGGTTCAGCGGGTTTATTTTTTCCTATGCTTGGACTTTTATTTTGGAAAAGAACAACTGCAAAAGGAGCATATTGGAGTATGTTGCTAGGTGGCTCATCAGCGGTAATCTGGACCCTAGCAGGAAACCCAATGGGATTTGCTTCATCTTATTTAGGTTGGATAATTGGATTGCCAGTACTAGTGATTGTTTCCTTTGCTACAGAGCATAGTGCTGACGAAAATATTGAATTATTTGGATGACTAGATTTTCTGTATTTATAGTAACCAGCCCACCCCAAGATAAATTAATACACTTATAAAGCCAATCAATAAAGCGTAGGGCATTTGTGTTTTAATGTGATCAATATGATCCGACGCTGCTCCTGTAGAAGCCAAGATTGAAGTATCAGATAAAGGTGAACAATGATCCCCAAATACACCACCACCAGCTACTGCAGCAATTGTTGCATAAACTATAGTGTCAAGCTCTCCCCCTGAGAAATTAAAAGCCAAGGGTACAGCGATAGGAATCATAATGGCATATGTCCCCCATGAAGTACCAGTAGAGAATGCGACTATAGCTGTAATCAAAAAAGCTAACATGGGAAGTACTTTTGATGTTAACCAAGATTCGGTAATTGAGACTATATATCCTGCAGTATTTAGCATAGCCGAGAGATCATTGAGTGAGTATGCTAAGGCTAGGATAATTATCGCCGGCATAATACCCTTGATACCCAGCATTGCCGTATTAATTATTTCTTTAAGAGGGACTCCTTGAATTCTCATGATTAATCCAGCCACAAAAGATGAGAGCATAAAAGCTTCCATCGGTTTAGCTGATGAAGTGATAATAAAAGAACCGACGGCAAAGGAAATTACTACACAGACAGGAAAAATAAAATTCCAAAATAAACTTGTTTTGATATTTTCATAGGGTTGAATATTGGTTAACTCAACTCCCATTAGAGGATCCGCCCCATCACGAAGCACTTTATTTTCATTTAAAGCTCTCTCTTCTGCTTTTTTCATGGGTCCAAAATCAGGAATAATATTGATAGCTACCAATCCAACCATTAATACCGCTAAAATTGCATAGATATTAAAGGGAATAGCAATAATGAATACTTGCATTGCTTGTCCAATATCTTGAATAGGCCCCATTCCAATTAGTAAACTTGCAACCAATACTGCCCAACCAGTAATTGGGACGAGGATACTTACTGGTGCAGAGGTTGAATCACAAATATAGGCTAATTTTTCCCGTGAGACTTTGAATCGATCTGATAAATTTCTCATGGTTGAACCAACAAAAAGCGGACTAAAGTAATCACTAAAATATACAAACATACCCATGAACCAAGCAATCAATTGAACTCTTATACGAGTCATTTTTTTCTGCGCAATATATTGTGAGAAATTAGCGATTGCACCGGTTCTTTGAAAGAATGCAATGGAAATACCAATAAAGAACTCAAGGAGTAATACCCAAGAAAAATTGGTATTACCCAATGCATTCTTGAGTAAATTAGGGAAACCCATAAGTCCCTGCCCTGAGACAACTACCCCAATTAAACAAGCCATTACTAAGGAAAAAATGGTATTTCTTGTTAAAAAAGCTAAAAAAATAGCTATGCTTGCCGGAACAAGTGATAAAACTCCGTAATATTCATTGGGGTCCATATTTGATCCTTAACTATGGTTTTGATAATCAATTCTAATTAAATTTCAGCTTTCCCTCTATGACTTTCTATCATTGAGATAAGATTAAAGCCAATCTTTCTAAATGGTTCAGGTGGCATCCAGTTCGCACTCCCAAAAAGATTTTTGATATCTGGGGCAGGTTTATCATTTGCTAGGTTTGCTAGATGTTCTCCAAAGAGTGTTCCCTTTACTATACCTCCTCCATTGCAACCGGCGGATATATATAAGTTTTTATCATATTCACCCCACAACCAACTTCCGTTCAAGGTTAATCCTGTTGCTCCACCCCAAACTGTCTCAAAATTTAATTTTGGAAATTGTGGGTAACGCTTTCTTAGCTGATCTAAAAGCTGTATTGCAACTAAATCTTTATTTTCCTCATTTTCATAATGATAGAGTGAGCGTATCATTAATCTTCCATCCAGGGTTCTTCGAAGTGTGCTGCCGAGCCTATGAGTTGGTAAAATTCCCCAGTTGTTATTATTGCCTAGTAATTCTTGATTCTTCTGGCTCAATTGTTCGGTCAAACCTGCATACGTATAAATTGTCGCTAAGTATGCATTTCCTATTCCTAATTTGCCGCAAAATGCATTATTAGCAATAATAACCTTTTTCGTTTTAATCTCACCATTTGGGGTTTTTATAATCCATTTCGATTTAGATTTTAAGCATTTCAGAGCTGGTGTATTTTCATAATAGGATATGGATGAAGGTAAATTTTCCACCAAAGCCCGAATTAAAGCAGCAGGTTGGGCGAGGAAACAATGTGGTGTATAGAGACCTTGTTGATAGTATTTTGTTCCAAGTGTTTCCTGTAATTCTTTGTTATTGAATAATTCAAAATCCAGATTAGTTGACTCTAAAAACTTAATATATTTGTTTAGTGATTTAACACCAATAGCACTTGCAGCAACCCTGAAGACTCCTGTTTTCTGTATTTGACAATCAATTGATGATTTGGACGCATTCTCTTGGATTTTAACTAATGTATCTGAGATCAATTTATTACATTGCATTAATTTTTTAGCGGCTGATGATGAAATATCATTAGCTAAGGCTATTTCAACAAGAAATCCAGAATTTCTTCCAGAGCTACCCTCTCCTGCAGTGCTTGCATCAATCATAATTATTTCGTTTTGTGGGGCGATTTCATACCAGCGTTTTGCTGCTGCCACTCCGGTATAACCTGCACCAATAACTACAACATCAGAACTAATATTACCATTTAGCTGTGGATTACTAGTTTTTTTTGGTAGTAATTTATTCCAACCACTGGCACTTTTATAGTCTGGATATTGATTTTTTTTCATTTAGTATTCACCAAAATTAATCTTATGAGTGTAATGTTTTTTTATCAATTTATAATAATTATATTTGCACGAAATTTTATTTTTCTAGACAATTACATTCTATATCAAGAAGGAGCTTTTCTAACGTGAAAAAAACTGACGTGGTAATCATTGGGGCAGGCCCTTGTGGATTATTTCAAGTGTTTGAATTGGGTTTATTGGGTTTAAAATCTGAAGTTATAGATTCAATAAGGAATCCAGGCGGACAATGTACTGAATTATATCCAGATAAACCTATCTATGATATTCCTGCTATTCCAATGTGTACTGGTCAAGAGTTAACAGATTCTTTACTGAAGCAGATAGAACCTTTTGATTATGGTATGACGTTAAATGATGAAGTTATCTCAATTGACCGACAAGGTGAAAATGATTTCATCATAGAAACAATTTCTAATAAGAAATTTCAATGTCAAGCTGTGGTTATAGCTGGTGGCGTGGGATCATTTCAACCGCGACAACTTCGAGTAGAAAATGCTGATCAATTCTTGGATAAATCATTGTTTTATCGGGTTAGAGATTCTGGTATTTTTCGTAATAGACGTATTGCCATTCTTGGGGGTGGGGACTCGGCATTAGATTGGGCTTTAGATCTTGTAAAAAGCTCCAGTAAACTCACTCTAATTCATCGTAGGGACGAATATCGCGCTGTTCCTGATTCGGTAAATAAGTTAAAAGAAATGCATAATGACGGAATTATTGATTTGATTGAAAATGCCAAAGTATCAGAATTATTTGGCGAAAATGGTCAATTAACGGCGGCAAAAATCATTGACAAGGAAAAGGTAGAAACTCTGATCGAGATTGATGACATGTTGGTTTTTTTTGGTTTAGCTCCAAAACTTGGCCCAATAGCTAATTGGGGTTTAAATATTAATCGAAAAACAATTAATGTTGATACTGAAAAATTTCAAACTTCAGAAAATGGAATTTATGCTATTGGAGATATAAATTTTTACCCAGGAAAGAAAAAGCTCATATTGTCTGGCTTTCACGAAGCAGCACTCGCAGCGTTCGCGATTAAACAGCAACTTGAACCTAATAAAAAAGTCCATTTACAATACACCACAACAAGCTCAATAATGCATGAAAGGTTAGGCGTAGAGGATTAAGGTTATATATATAATAACTTTTATTGACTACTGCACAGTAAAGTTAATTCATTCAAGTTAGTTTTGAGAGTATCTAAATTAAATTGACTATAGATTAAAGGTTCAGAATAGGGCTCAACTTCAATTTTAAGCTCTGAGCCATTCAAAAGTTTTTTAATAAATGAGTTAGATTTCTGACTCGAATCTAACCGTGTGATGTTATTATTTTTATCAACCTTGATTGAAATCCAGTCTGTTTTCATATCATCGACTGAAACACCAATCTCAGTATTATTGAACGAGGATATGAACCTATGCCAATTTATTTCTGAATAGATATCTGGATTATTGTATTCACAGTAAAACTCAAGTACTGGATGAACATCTTTTGAGCCACGTTCGTCTCTTACAGCAATATTTGAGATTTGAACTAACGTAACTGCTTTATTGTTCAATGAAGTATTATCGCTTATTTTAATCGACCAAGAAGTATTATTTTTTTGCGAAAAAGAGGGGGCAAAAATGATTAATCCCAAGATTATTAATAGCTTGTATTTTAAAATTTTTATTTACTCCCAGATTTATTAATTATTATCTATCAGTGACTTATCAATTTACTGAAACATTAAAAATTATTTTTTGTTAAGGTGCTTGTTAATAAATAAAATTCTTTGAGGTCATCTTTGTATGAATAATTTAACAGAAATTATACACCGAAAGTATTTTTTGTACTTATGTTTGATGATGTTATTTCTAGGATTATGGATAGAAAAAAATTCTTTAGCTCAATCGAGTATTAATGAATCTGAGAGTATTTTGATTCAGGGAGGTTGGCTGATTGACTCAGTGAATGAAGGGCGCCGCCGCAACTCTGGTATTATTATCCAAGATGGAAAAATAGCCGCTATTGATATTAACAAAGGAAAAAGCTCGATAGCTGTTTCTCGAATTATTAACTTATCAGATTCGGAAACAATTCTTCCTGGCATGATTGATATGCATGCGCATTATAATTTTGATTTAGTTGATGTGGGTCGTGTTGAGGAGGTTATTAACAACGGAATAATTTTTCTTGCAAATGGTGTCACGTCAACTTGGTCTGCAGGTGAATATTACCCTGAGCGTGTAATTAAGCAACGTGACTTAATTGAATCAGGAGAAAAAGTAGGACCCAGATTATTTAATTCTGGCCCATACTTTGGCGCCTTCAGGTGCGAATACGCTATAAAAACTGCTGAAGATGATTGCCTTGCATGGCCTAATGATATTTCAGAGCAAGAAATAAGAAATGAGGTAAATAAGTGGGCACAACAAGGTGTTATCAGTATCAAGATTAAGCAGGCCTCACCTGGTGAAGCAAAGGTTATAATTGAACAAGCACATAAGAATGGTATGACAACCACAGCACATTTAGCAAACTATCATGGTGAATATGATGTGCATCTTAGAGATGCAATTTTAATGGGCTTAGATCGAGTTGAGCATCGAATTACTCTAGGTATTGGTGGAGAAAGAAGTGCAGATATGGATCAAATGATAAAATTAATGATAAATAACCAAGTTTATTATGATCCAAACATCCAAATGTATGGAGGCATTACTTTAAGAAAAGAATTGGGAGCTGAAATGATTTGGGCTGATGAGTCTGAATATTTTACTCCGTATGCTCAAGAATTATTAAAAAAACGAGGAGACCCACCTCCTGAATCAACCCCTGAGGCATTCAAGCAACGTTTAGTTGAGTTAAATTCATTCTATAAGCAAGGAGGTGAGGATCTTATTCTGGTTGGAACTGATGAGCCAGTCTATACGACCTTATTACCAGGTTTTGCATATCATAGGGAATTGTATGCTATGAGTTATGTAGGGATCCCAAATATGTCTATTATTCGAGCTGCAACCATCAATGGAGCTAGAGCATTGGGTGTTGATGATGAACTAGGGTCAATAGAAATTGGTAAGATTGCTGATATAATTGTAGCTGAAGGGGATCCACTCATTGATATCAAGAGCATACGTAATCTAAAATTTGTCATAAAAGATGGTGTTTATTATGATCCAACAATGCTACTTAATTCTGCTAAAGGAAAAATTGGTCCGGTTGATTCTGAAGATCATTTGGACTGGGAGCTGAAAATTCGTCCATTAAGATAGCTATATTTGATTTTTTTATCTAGTCAGAGAGCCATATGATTAAAAAATTGTCAGTAATACAATTGGCGCCTTTTCAAATTCTTTTTGGTGTATTCTTTTCATCTAATTTAATGGCAGATGGGGGGCAAGTCTTTGGTGCGCAATGTGCTCGCTGTCACACATCTCAAGAAATGACTGAAATAATTCATAATGAATGGCTCGGTGAGTCAATTTATAATTTTTTTCTCGCTACTAAAAATACAATGCCAGCTGAGTCACCAGGTTCGTTGAGTGATCAAGATTACCATGACGTTGTTAAATTTATGCTCAATAAAGCTAGAGTTAATCATAAGTATAGTGCATCTTCAGTTTCTGATTCGAAAATTACTCTGAGGGATTCTAAGGATGCAGAGGCAGATATTGATTGGGAAAATTTTGGCAGCCAATTAAATGCACAACGATACATTCCTCTGACAGAAATTAACTCAAAGAATGCCTCGAAAATGGAAATTGCGTGGCGCTGGAAAGCAGATAATTTTGGCCCATCTCCAGAAATCCGAAATGTATCAATGCCAATTATGAGGAATGGGAAAGTTTTTATTGGTGCTGGGGCAACAAGGAATATTGTTGCAATCAATCCTGAAACAGGGCAAACACTCTGGATGTGGCGACCCAATGAGGGTGATCGTTTTACAAATGCCGCTAGAAAAGATTCAGGTAAGGGAGTCTCTTATTATGAGCATGAGAATGGCAATAATTCTGTCATAGTGGTGACCCCTGGATATTATCTTGTCAGTCTTGATGCGGAGACTGGATTGCCCAATCAAAAATTTGGTAATAATGGATGGGTTGATCTAACAAAGGGATTAAGAAGGGCGCCGAATAGAGCGCTTGATATCGGGCTTACTGCTCCCGCAATAGTTGTAGGTGATGTAATTATTGTTGGATCCGCCCATGATGTGAGTTTTCGTCCTCCTTCAAAAGCTAATGTAAAAGGTGATGTCAGAGGTTTTGATGCTCAAACTGGGGAATTGTTATGGACATTTCATACTATTCCTGAGCCACATGAACAAGGCTATGATACATGGTTTAATGATTCTGCTTTATATACCGGTAATGCTGGAGTGTGGGCGCCAATGTCGGCTGATGAGGAGTTAGGGCTTGTATATTTACCAGTTGAATCAGCCACTGGTGATCAGTATGGCGGCGATCGTCACGGAGATAATTTGTGTGCTAATTGTCTCATTGCTGTAGATGTAAAAACAGGAGAAATGCGCTGGTTTTATCAGTTAATACATCATGATATTTGGGATTGGGATAATCCCACGGCACCGATTATTGCAGACTTACCTAATGGTAATAAGATTGTTGCGCAGGTCACAAAACAAGGTTTTGTTTATGTGTTTGATCGTGAGACTGGGGTACCAGTTTGGCCTATCGAGGAAAAAGAAGTACCTCAAACTGATGTGCCGGGTGAGTGGACATCTTTAACGCAACCAATACCTAAGTTACCTCTGCCATTCGAAAGGCAAGGGGTAACTACAAATGATTTAATTGATTATACACCTGAAATTCGTAATGCAGTTCAGAAATTAATTCAGAATTATCGTATAGGCCCATTGTATACCCCTCCCTCTATAAAGAATGCTCCAGACGGAACTAACGGTACACTCAGCCTGCCATATGCGACAGGAGGAGCAAATTGGGAGGGCAGCGCATTAGATCCAGAAACTGGTGTTTTGTATATACCATCGCAAACCAGAATTGGGTTAATGCAATTAGTTAATGAACCTGAAAAATCAGATATTGAGTATATCTCTGGAACCTCACCTCCACCCAGTGTTTTTGGTATACCTCTCGTTAAACCACCTTGGGGGAGAATTACTGCAATTAATCTAAATACTGGTCAGCATCAATGGATGATACCGAATGGTGATACGCCTGAAATTATCCTTAGCAATAAACAATTATATGGAATAGATGTCCCCAGAACAGGTAAACCAACTCGATCTGGAATTCTGGTCACGAAGACATTACTTTTTGCTGGTGAAGGATTTGGGGGTGACCCTATATTTAGGGCGCACGATAAATCTACGGGGAATATTGTTGCTGAAATTGAATTACCAGCAACTCAAGCAAGCCCACCAAGCAGTTATCGTTTTAATGGAAAGCAATATATAGTTATGACTATAGCAGATGGGAAAGCACCAGCTGAGTTAATCGCTTTAACAATTCCTGATGATTGATTTGGTTCTGACGAAATTCCATTTAATAGATGTTACGATAACAGACTAAATTAAATATATTGGGGTTCATTATGCGTATCTTTCTTATCTTTTTTTTGACCACCTTAGTAAATAGCTTAGCTGCTGATCCATTGATACTTCCAATGAGAGAAAGAGCAGAAGCTATCGATCACATATTAAATGAAAGAATAGCAACAGTGCTTCCAGATTTAATGGAGCGCTCTGGTATCGATTTATGGGTTATTATATCTAGAGAGTACAATGAAGACCCAATCATAAAGACATTTCTTCCTTCTACTTGGCAAACTGCAAGACGCCGAACAATTTTATTGATTTCAAATCCAGGAAATAACCAACCATTAGAAACCTTAGCGGTAGCAAGATATGCTGTCGGAGAAACTTTTATTAAGGCATGGGACAAAGAATTACATGGCGATCAATGGGATCGTCTTAGTCAGTTAATTAAAGAAAGAGATCCAAAAAATATCGGAATTAACTATTCAGATACATTTGCCTTAGCTGATGGCGTAACTAAAACCGAATATAACTTGTTTATGCAATCCCTATCGCCAAAATATCAAAAGAGAGTTGTTTCGGCTGAGAATTTGGCTGTTGGTTGGTTGGAGACTCGATCTCAACAAGAAATAATTATTTATCAGCAAATTTGTCGTATTGCTCATGAAATTTTAGCTGCGGGATTAACTAGTGAGGTTATTCAGCCTGGCATTACCACAACCAATGATGTGGCATGGTGGTATCGAGATCGAATTCGTGAATTAAAGTTAACTACTTGGTTTCATCCATCGGTATCAATACAGAGAGAATCAAGCCCTGCTCTGGATGCCAAAGCATCAATATTGGCCAGGCATGATGATAATGTGATCTTGCCAGGTGATTTACTGCATGTAGATTTTGGAATTACATATCTCAGATTAAATACAGACACTCAGCAGCATGCATATGTTTTAAAGCCTGGTGAACAAGAGGCGCCTGAAGAATTAAATACCGCCATGAAGAATGGCAACAGACTGCAAGATATTTTAACTAATGAATTCGTTACTGGGAGGTCGGGTAATGAAATTTTAGCTAATGCTTTAGCTAAAGCTAAAGATGAAGGGATTAAACCTTCAATTTACACTCATCCTATCGGATTCCACGGGCATGCAGCCGGACCTACTATTGGAATGTGGGATCAGCAAGATGGAGTTCCTGGCGGTGGTGATTATACTTTGTACCCAAATACTGCGTATTCAATTGAATTGTATGCTGAGACTGATATATCGAGTTGGGGTAAACCTGTTAGAATAAAATTAGAGGAAGACGCTATGTTTGACGGGAAGGATGTCTATTATATTGATGGCAGGCAGAAGGAAATTTTTCTCATTCCTCGTCAAGTACCAATTCAATAATTTTAGAAGACTGTTTGTTAATTTATTTAAATTAAAGGATATAAGATGAAGCAAAAAAAGGAAGCAATAAAATCAAAAAATCCAGTTACTCGTCGTTCATTTATTGCAGCCACTGCAGGTATTGGATCTTTATCTTTATCCTCAAAGTTGAGCTTAGCAGAAATATTAAAATCTAATAATAATCCTCTAAATGTCGATCAATTACATGGGTGGGGTGAAGCTCCTGGAGTGGCTGGAATTGGCTATAATGAGAATCCATTTGGCCCATCACCACGAGCATTACGAGCGATAAATGAGGCTGTAATGGACGTAAATCGCTATGATTTTGGCGCTTATACGAAGTTAGAAAAGGCTGTAGGTGAGCATCTTGGTTTAACTAGTGAAAAAGTTGATGTTGTTCCAGGAAGAGAAGATTTTGCTCCAAGTGGTTATCCGGTCTATGTTGAGGGTGGTTCAGGTTTTATACTTAATCAGATTGTGATGAACTATGGTATAAAATGGAATTCATCAAATCCCACTGGGGAAATTATGGAGATAGACCCAGGTTATGGAGGTGTTAGTCGAGCTGCTATAAGTTTACGTGACTTAATGGGTGCAGAAGTGAAAATTAGAAGAGTGCCCGCAACGACTGATCTTAAACATGATCTTCAGGCGATGTTAGGAGCAGTTACCAATAAGACAACTTTGATTGTAATTACTAACCCCAATAACCCAACAGGAACAATTTTATCTTATGATGAAATTAAACATTTCGTGGATGCGGTTCCTAAAAATATCATGATATTGATTGATGAGGCTTATATACATTTTGTTAGAGAAGAGAATTACCAAACAGCAGTTAAGCTTGCACAAGAACATAAAAATGTAATCGTTACACGAACATTTTCAAAAATGTATGGTATGGCTGGTTTGAGAGTAGGTTACGCGGTTGGAGATCCACTGATAATGAAGGAACTGCGCACACTCGGAAATAGTTTGGGTGTTGGAAGTATAAATTGTTATGCGGCTATTGCTGCATTAAAAGATGAAGCATATGTGCGCCATGTAAACAGACTTACTAATGCTTCAAAAGATTATTTCTATGAGGAGCTTGATAAACTTGATTTAAACTATATTCCCAGTCATTCTAGTTTTGTGTTGGTTGATGTTAAGCAAAATGGAGGAGTATTAGCTCGAAAATTAAGGGCGAAAAATATCAAGGTAAGGGCTTATGGTAATGAAATAATAGAAAACTATGTCCGTTTTACGATTGGTACACTAGACGAGATGCAAGCTATGGTAGGGGTTTTATCCAGAGAAATAAAAGGTTAGTGTTACTGTTAGAAAGATTTAATTAAAACAATATATTTAATTGAGGTGTTAATTATGGTGGGTAATTTGATTAAAAAAGTAATTTATGGATGCTTAATATCATTTGGGTTAGTGTCTGCAGTGTGTGCACAAGATCACCCATGGCGAGCTGTTGAAGGTTGGGCAAAGATGGAAGGAGATCGTGAGTGGGGCGCGACAAGTGCCGTTTACCCGGGTAAGGATGGCACTATTTGGGTAGGTGAACGTTGTGGTAAAAATAGTTGTGTTGGGTCAACGGATGATCCTGTTTTGCAATTTGATCGTGATGGAAATCTAATCAATAGCTTTGGTGCTGGCATGATTGATTGGCCTCATGGAATCCATGTGGATAAGGATCAAAATGTATGGATAACAGACGCCGCACGTCCTAATGGTAAATTAGGACATCAGATCATAAAGTTCAGCTCTGAAGGCGAGGTTTTGATGACACTTGGTAAACCTGGGATTGCTGGAGATGGTGATTATGAGTTTAATCAGCCATCTGACGTTTTGGTTGCTCCAAACGGAGACATATTTGTAGCAGATGGTCATGGAAGTTCAGGTAATAATCGAATCGTCAAATATGATGAAAACGGAAAGTTTATAAAAAAATGGGGTGTTACTGGAGCAGAAAAAGGTGAATTTAGAGATCCACATGCATTAGCTATGGATTCTGAAGGAAAATTATATGTAGGTGACCGAGGTAATAGTAGGATCCAAATTTTTGATCAAGAAGGTGAATGGATTGCCACATGGACTCAATTTGGACGACCAAGTGGGTTATTTATCGACAAAAATGACGTCCTCTATTCTGCTGATTCTGAGTCACATGTGCCATGGTCTGGAAATTGGGGATGGAAACGTGGCATTAGGATAGGAAGTACGGATGATGCTTGGGTTGTGTTTTTTATACCAGATCCGGGACAACCAGGTATGGATGGAAGCACGACAGCAGCCGAAGGTGTTGCAGTGGACGATGAAGGTAATATTTACGGCGCCGAGGTTGGTCCCGCGCAACTTGTTAAATATGAGCACATCGGATGGAGACCTTAAATTCTCTAGTTAGAAATTGAGTTGAGAAAAAAACCGGTCTAAGACCGGTTTTTTTATGATTAAGATCTAAAATCTGGAAGATGTGATAAAGAGATTCGAGCGCGCCCAACTATCTTCGAAATCTGCATCTACTTTTGGATCATTTATATTCTGCCCGGCTAATGCTTCTCTTAAACCAAACAGTGACCATCCATTATGTGGATGCTTTTTCAGTTCATTACGATAAACAGATTCGGCTTCAGAAAAATTCCCAGCCTCAATTAGAGCAGCACCAAGCCAATGATGCGCTGAAAATGGAAGTGGGCCAGGCTCACTAAAACCAAGCGTTTTTTCGGCTCTAACAGAGGCATTAAATGAATCTAGAGCGCCTGATAAATCACCTTCCATCATTTTAATTTCACCTTGAAGTATGTATGCCACAATCTCTACGAGAGTCGCTTTATAATCGCCCCTAAAATACTGAGATCCAAGATCACCTTTCGCTGCATCGAAAAGATCTGACTCAGTTGTTTTGGCGGTTTTTATATCTCCAGTTTTAAGTGCTGCATATCCTTTTGTAAATTTATATAAAGCTAGAGCATATTTATCCTTAGGAGGGTTATTATTTTCTAATACCTCCTCAAAGCGACCAAATCGTATTTGAGTGAGTGTTTCATAAGGCGCCATATCTGTTATTTTTCGATAATCCTTTCCTGCTTGAATTGCAACTGCTCCCTGACCATCCCAAGAAGCACCATATAGGAGCATATGTAGATTATGTGATGCTCCATATGAAAAACCCTTGTTTGATTTTGCCATAATATCTGATTGTGATGCTTTTATACTGGTTAAAACATTTTTTCCCCACATCCCAGTTCTATTATACGTGTGTGCTGGCATATGTTGGATATGACTAGCCACTGGAATTGCATCACTCAAATTATCTGCACATTCAGAAGCCCTTTCTGGCTCATTCGTTGATTCGGTTGCATGAATATATAGATGACATGCACCAGGGTGAGCAATATTTTCATCTAAAACACCAGTAAGTACAGAATGCAGATGAATTAGAGATGGTGAGTTTAAATCACGATAACCTCGTCTTTCCTCCAGCATAAATAATGCCTGCCCATATAAAGTGGCAATTTCATGATTATTAGGATAGTTTTTATATACTTCTGCCATGTTATCTGCGTATGCTTGGTAGGTAGGACGACGTTTCTCTTTATCGCTACCAATTTCTGTTGTCCAGTTTTCAGGATAACGAACCAGAGTTGCCATTATGAGTTCTTTTTCCATTGTTGAAGTATTGCCGTCAGCTAGTTCTATTGCCCTAAGAATAGCTTTTCTACCTCGCATACCTTTTTCAGTAGTCATATGACCATTCAAAAATGAACCAAGTGCAAATGCTTCTCCCCAATAACACATGGCACAATTAGGATCCAATCTTCTCGCTTCGGCCATGGATCTTGCTGCTTCATTAACGTTATAAGCCCATCTCAACTGCATACCTTGTTTAAAATATTCTTGCGCTTTTGGTTCTGTAGTAGTTATTTGCCATTCATAAACACCCAATGCTTCAGGGATATAATCAATAGGTTTATCGTAACTGCTGTCCATCATCATTGCAGAATGCTCACCAATTGGAGCTGATAAAGGCGCCTTTTTCGGAGTAGAGTTATTTTTTTCTCTACTAGGTATTATTTTAGATGCCCCAGAAACAACTGAACTACCGAATGCCTGAAGTTTCTCTTGGGTGTTTGCGCAAGCGCTTAGGAAGAACGACATTAATGTGATTGAAATTACTTTTCTCATCATGATGACTATACCTACCTGTTAATTATTAATATAAAAGTTAATACAGAGATTAATATGCGAACATGTGATATTCAAGAAACTTTGCGGTTCTTTACAAATATCATAAGCCATTAAAAATGATGTTAATATATTATTCTTATTAAATTATTCATACGAGAGAAATAATTTAACGATGAAAAAAAAGCAAAAATTAATTGGTGGTGTTCTTGGAGGGATGGGCCCACTTGCTACTGTAGATTTTATGTCAAGAGTAATAGCCTTGAACCCGATAAATAATGAAGAAGACCATGTTCATTTATTTGTAGATCAGAATCCACATATTCCAAATCGACAAATAAAATCAATCTCTCAAGAAAAAGCAATCAGTTCTTCATTAATTGATAGCGCTAAGAAGCTCGAAGTGGCGGGCGCTAACTTTATTATCATGCCCTGTAATACTGCTCATATTTTTGCTAAAGATATAATTAAAGCAATTAGCGTGCCGTTTTTACATATTGTAGAGGAAACAGTGGATGAAATTTCGAAAATTTATCCGAATTATAATAAAGTTGGATTAATGGCAACATCAGCCTGTTTAACATCAGAGATATATCAAAGTGGTTTAATCAAATCAGGTAAGGTACCAGTATGCCCAAGTCTGATGTTTCAGGAACAATGTATGAAGACAATATTTGCTATTAAGGATGGCGAAGAGATTGAGCCTATGAAATATCAAATGATTGAGGTAGCTGAACATTTGATCAATAATGGCGCGGAAATTATTATTGCTGGTTGCACTGAAATACCATTGATTATCAAATCAATTGATATCGAAGTACCTTTAATTTCATCAACGGAAGTTTTAGCAATGAGAACAATTGAATTTGCTACAAATATCAAATTATCAAGAATTTTATAATAAGGATTAAATATGTTGTTATCTAGGTTTCCCAGGGTATCTTTGGCTCATCTTCCAACCCCGATGGAGCACATGCCAAGGTTGTCAGAGCATTTAGGCGGGCCAGAGATTTATGTCAAGAGGGATGATTGTACAGGTTTAGGGACAGGTGGAAATAAAACTCGAAAATTAGAGTTCTTGATCGCAGATGCTCAAAAAAAGAAAGCGAATGTTGTGATCACACAGGGAGCCGTTCAATCAAACCATGCTCGTCAAACAGCTGCTGCAGCAGCGAAAGTGGGAATGCAATGTGAATTAATATTTGAAAAAAGAGTGACCGACGCCTCTGATGCTTATTTAAAATCAGGAAATGTTTTTTTGGACCAGCTTTTTGGGGCTAATATCCGCGAAGTTGAGAAAGGTTCAGACATGAATGAGGAAATGGATGAAGTTGCAAATGAATTAATCAGAAAAGGTTTGACTCCATATATCATCCCAGGAGGTGGCTCTAATCCAATTGGTGCACTAGGTTATGTTGACTGTGCCCTTGAAATAATTACTCAAGCAAATCAAGAAAATATAGTGATTGATACTATTGTTCATGCAACAGGAAGTGCGGGAACACAAGCTGGTCTTGTGGTTGGTGCAAAAGCAATGAATAGCAATATTCCTATTCTCGGCATTGGTGTTAATGTTGAAAAGAAGCTTCAGGAAGATAAAGTATATCAACTTGCTTGTGAAACTAGCGAATATATGGGCTTACCTGGAATAATTAATCGAGAAGATGTGGTGGCAAATTGTGACTATGTTGGAGAAGGATACGGTATCTCAACACGAAGTATGAATGAGGCAATTATAATGCTTGCAAGGTATGAGGGACTACTTTTCGATCCTGTATACAGTGGCAAAGGATTAGCTGGAATGATTGATCTCATTAAAAAAGACTATTTTGAAGGCCAAAAAAATATCGTTTTCATACATACTGGTGGTTCAGCTGGTTTATTCGCTTATCATGATATTTTAAAAACACAATAGCCATAAATTTACTTCCAGCACAGTTATTGTTCCAAATGAAATGTTAAGTTTTGTTAAATCGATGCTAACTACTAGCATATGTAGCTTACTCCATTTAAAATCCAACCTAAATTTATAAATGTATTCATTTGAAAGCTTGTGAGGGCTTAAAAATAATAACTGGAGAGTATTTTGGATTATCAAGGACGTAATATATTTTTTTGGATAATATTAAGTACAATATTATTCATAAGTTCACCTGTCTTTTCGCAGAGTAATATTCTGCCAGAGCAGTTACCAAGGCCAGTTATTAACTCTTCTAAACTTAATACGAAACCAATTTTAGATGGAAATATTTCAGATGATCCAGCATGGAGAGGTGCTGAAGCAGCCACAGATTTCACTCAGATTCAACCAAATGAGGGTACAGCAGCCTCGCAAAAGACAGAAGTTTACCTTGGTTATACTGATACAGCTATTTATATTGGTTTGATAGCTTATGATGAAAATCCAGCTGGTATCATCGTCGCTGACAGTCGGCGTGATTCCAAATTAGATGATACAGACAGTTTCCAGGTTGTTATTGACGGTTTATTGGACCGTCAGAATGGTTTTGTGTTCGGAACGAATCCAGCAGGTATTGAATATGATGGACAAGTAACTAAAGAGGGTGGTAGTGGATCAGGGCAGTTTAGTTCAGGTGGAGGTGCATTCAATTTAGAGTGGAACGGGAGCTGGAATGTCATTTCTAAAATAACTGATTTTGGTTGGACCGCAGAAATGGAGATACCATTTTCTACTCTTCGTTATGGGAAAGGAAAGGATCAAGTTTGGGGTGTAAATTTTCAAAGAAATATTCGTCGTAATAATGAGATTTCATTTTGGGCCCCTCTTTCAAGACAGAGGAAGATTCATCGTGTATCAGCTGCTGGAACTGTGAAAGGTATTATCGCACCGTCACAAAAAAATCTTCAAGTTACACCCTATTTTCTAGGCAGTACGACAAGTGGTGGCGAATTGACTAGTAGTGATACCAGTCAAGATGTTGGTGTTGACGTTAAATATTCTATAACACCAAGCCTCACATTAGATGCAACGTTGAACACTGATTTTGCTCAAGTTGAAGTGGATGAACAGGTCGTCAATTTAGATCGTTTTAGCATTTTCTTGCCTGAAAAAAGACCATTCTTTCTTGAGAATGCTGGTCAGTTTTCTGTGGGTAATGCGCGAGAAGCTGAATTATTTTTTAGTCGAAGAATAGGAATGTCCGCTGGCAACCAGGTTCCAATTAATGGTGGTGTTCGGTTGTCTGGAAAAGTTTCTGATAAGACTAATATTGGTTTCCTTCATATGGATGTTGATGGAGTAAATGGTGTGGCTCCAGGAAATAAATTTACCGTCGCTAGAATTAATCAAGAATTTAAAAACAGATCCTCTTTAGGCGCACTCATAGTTGATCGGCAAGGAGACGGAACCATCACAGGGTCAAGTTCGACTGATCAAAATCAAACATATGCAATTGATGGTCAATGGGGGTATAGCGATGAACTTCTGTTTTCTGGGTGGGCCGCTAAAACAAGTACGCCAGGTAAATTGG
>Ga0257114_1000576_pt1 | contig 28700 bp, 20 predicted proteins | sample SI112_10mmetaG_FD_190149 | JGI IMG/M metagenome (GOLD analysis project Ga0257114, IMG submission 190149) | Marine microbial communities from Saanich Inlet, British Columbia, Canada - SI112_10m | ecosystem: Environmental > Aquatic > Marine > Inlet | place: Canada: British Columbia | collected...
ACCATACGCATCTATCATTTGTTTCTTTAGTGTCCTTTTATCTATCGCACTCATTCCATATGAACCATCAGCACCTGCATGCCTATTAGAAACTGAAGTGGTATCACCAGAGTTCGTAGAGGCATCGACGTTGTTTATAATAACCATTTGCCCGTTCTTTACCAACTCTGCAGCAGACCCTAATGTACCACCTCTTAAAGCATTTAAGCTATTTATTTTTATCGCCAAATCTTCGGCAGCACCCATGCCTTGTTGACCAAATGCTGTAGCTTCTAGTTTAGTTAAAATACCATCAGCATTAGTATCGGCTTTTAATATTTCTTTTATCAAACCCTGTTGTTTTGCTAGATTGGCGGCATCTTCTTTAGTCGAATCTGTTCCTAATCCCAAACTATTCTTCAACCAATCAGGTAGCATGGCTGTAATAGACGTAGTTAAGTCAGATGCTATTTGACTAATATTCGGTAAAAACCCTGTAAGCCAATTCCAGAAGTCTGTTACCCAACCAGTGATTGTTTCTCTTAGGTTAAACTTAGGGGCATCACCCTCTTTCCACCCAAACGCTTCAAGGGCAAAATCAACAACGGTATTGATAGGGAACCATAAAATGTCTAGTATACCCTTTCCTGCACCTAGCAATCCTTCCCAAAGTTTACCTAAAGCTGCTGTTGGATCTGAGAATAAAAGTTTAACCCATTCTATGGCACCTTCAACAACACCAAATATTCCACTGGTTATCTTTTTTATAGTATCTTCGAATGAGAAGCTTTCCAGTTGCTTTACAATCCATCCGGCCATGCCTTGACCTTCTTTCACCTTACCGTCAGCATCAGTTTCCACTCCAAAGAGCTTTTTGATTACCCATGAGATCCCTTGCTTGAGCAAATCGAATGGAGCACCAATCAAAGAACCTAAGAAACCGCCAACACCATCTCCAAGTTTTCCTATAAGGCCATCCGCATCTGATTCTTGGTAAGCTTTTACGCCATCAAATAAACTTACGATAAATCCAATAGGCCATAGGATCTTTGCGAATAATGCGCCAAACTTTCCACCAAATGATGCTATTGTTTTTAAGAATGCCCCTGCCTTGCTAGTAGCAAACTTGGCTACACCTTCTGAAACAGCAATGAGTGGTCTTAAGAGTCTACCGACTTGAAATGTTACCCTGCCAATAATATTCTTTTTAAATAAATCATCACTACCCTTAACTGATATCAACTTACCATCTGCGCCAAGACCAAATACATTAAGTGCTCTTATTCTCAGAGCATTCATTTTCATTCTAATTTGTTCAGTTATAGGAGGCGCTTTGTAAAAACCGCTACGTCCTTCTCCCCTTATAAGCAATCCTTCTGCAGTAAGTCCAAACAAACCAAGTGTAGCATTTCTTAATCTTATCATACCGTTTGATATTGTCAGTGGTACTTTTACCATGCCATTTATCTTCTTAATGGCATTAAGTTCCCATCCTCTCAGACCACTCAATGCAGCAGCAGTCGCTGCAATACCTGCTGTGAGAGGCAATAGCATCCCTGCTATGCCACCCAAACTACCTAAACCCAACCCCTTACTAGCAGATTTAGTAGAAGGAGATGCCGCTCTAGCTTCTCCTTTAGCCTTTGCAGCTTCTCTACGATCCTCGTCCTGATCTTTCATTTGTCTTTTTAAGAACTTGAAATGATCTTCCATGGTCTTATTAAGTTTGTCTACAGCATCAGTTGTTTCGTCTTGAGATCTGTTGTTCTCAACTAATGCTTTAACAAGTTTGTCAAAATTATCTGCCATTGCTCATCTTCTGCCTTTCAGCTTCTCTTCTTTGTTCTTCTATTTGATCGATCAACATAGCTAAGTAGATTTCTCTTTCCCAAGGCATCATATTTTCAACATCATCTAAAGAGTAGTTATGATTCTGTATCAACTGAAAATTAACCTGATAGTAGTTCACCAAGTTATCATGGGAAAGAGATACTAAAAAAAATCATTCATACCTTTCAAAACTAACTCATTTTTCTTTTGACACCCAACACATTCATATGACGCATCATAGGTCACTTGTGGCATGGTCTCAATAAACTTCCTAATCATGTCGAACTGTTCAGAACTTAAAGACTCCACAAACTCCATCTGAGAACTATAACTTTCATCCTTAAACGGCATATTTTCATCTTCAGTCATAACAGATTCAATACATTTTAAAATCATTGCAAATGTTTGTTCTGTATTAGACTTCACATCAAGACTAGCCAAATCCATAATACTAAGGTATGTCGGATACTGCATCCTAATACTAATATCGTTGTTTAACTTTATAACATAATCAACATCAGGCATATCCAAAGTTATATCATCAAGAATAATCTTTACTTCATTTTCTGCTTCACAATGTTCACACTTAGGTTTGAGTTCTATATTTTCTCCTACCGACTTAGATCTGATTTTGACGAACATATATTCAACATCAAAACTAGTCAGTGCTTTTTTGCTTATCGGTTCTTCGACACAAGCTTCAATAGTATCTGCAATAGCATTGAAGACCTGTGTTTGATCCTCACTCTCCATTGCTAACATCAAGACCTTCTCTTCCTTTACGAGATATGGTCTAAATCTAACTGCCTGTTGTGACGAAGGTATAACAAGTTCATATTTTGGTTTATCATTTAGTTTAGGTAGTGCCATTCATTTCATCCTTTAATTAAATACTCTTCCTATTGCTGTTCCTATTTGAGTTGTCAAAAACTTTTCTATATTACTTGTAGCTTCAACTTCATTTGGAATCCATTTTGTATACGACATTTGCACATTCAACTCCACGACACCATCAATATCATTGTTCAACTGAATGTCGTTCATGGTGGTAGGGAATGCGTCAAACAACGTACACGAATATATTACATCATCACCTGTAACAAAGTCCAAGTCAAACTGACCTTGTGCAAGATCAATAGGACCAAACTTAGGTAATCTATTTTGTATTTCTGATGGCAGTTTAGGAATGCCAAGAGGTGTGGAGTAGACAGGAAGACCAATACCTTTCTTCAACTGTTCAATCACAATCTGTTTTCCGTATCCTTCTTTGCCTCTGAGATATCCTGCTGTCTGACCATCCTGATCTACAGCAAGACTTTGCCAAGTATCAAAGTACTTTCGTATACCATAATCATTTAGAACTTGGAAAGTCATGGAAATGTCTGTAACGGCATACCCATAAGGAACCTTTTGCATTTGCATACCAATCCTGCGTTCATTCGTCAGAACCTGCTTACCGGGCAATATAACGTCCTTACAGAGCAAGTTTACTTCTTCGGAGGTAGCACCAGGGATTGTTGGTAGCTTAACCCTGAATACGTTTGGACGTGCTATACCATCTTTTCTAGACACTAAGCTTTTTAATTGATCGACACTAGCCATTAAATCATCCCCTTAGAGTCTCTGTACACTTGCGTACCTGTTCCCTTCTGCCAAGAAGCAGTGGGTAAGAACGTTGCGATTTCCCATTCAGGTGCAGGTATCCTAGCAAACCGACTTCTAACGTGAGTTGTCAAGTAATGCTTTACACAAGGTTTAAAGTATTTGTATTTGGCAGCAGACTTTAGCATATCATACGTTACATCAAAGCGTGTGCTTTCGTTGAACTTGTCGTTAGTTGTCACGTCCATCAGTGCATCCAAGAACTTTGCTCTAAGTGCCATTGGTAGGTAATGCAAGTTCAAACCAAGGAAGCCACCTTTAGCAGGACCAATCACAATAGTCAAAGGGAATGCATCATAGTAGGGTAACGTGTCTTTATGCTTTGGGTCATAGAAAAACATCTGCATTGATCCAACTAGTTGCCTGTTGACTAACTTTAATGAATCGTCTTTCATTACATCGTTACGGTTCATTTTACGAATACCGCCTAGACGTTTACGGAACCAAGCCCTAGACTCTTTTGTTCTAGGGGTGATACCTGCACGAAACGCTTCTATTTCTAAGTTCTTAAATAAATCTGCCATAGTGTTATTTATATCTATTTTAGGGGTTGACGAATCATTAAAAATGTATATAATTAAAGAGAGGTCTTTGAGGTAGGTGAGTATACTATTTCTTTTTAGGTTTACGTAATGGTTTTAAGGGCTTTATAGTTTTCTTAGGTTTAGGTAAAATGCCCATGGCGCTGAGTTCATTCTCAGTCCATATTTGAAATCCCCAACCACGATCTGCAGCATAGTTCTGTGCAGCAGCCCACTTGTTCATATTCTTTACATAGGTCATTCCTTCACTGATGTATCTCTTAGACTTTCTGCCATTGAACTTTGGTGGTGCAGTTTCTTTATTAGGTTTTATTTCAACTAGAACTGTCTTACCAGTTTTATAAGTAATCTTAAGATCCATGAAGTATCTATGGTACTTTTTATCAACCTCATAGAAGTAAGGTATCACAACTTCTTCACTAGACCATGCAACAATATCCTTTGCATCATCACACCACTTGAACGCATTTCTTTCCCAAAGAGATCTAAAGACTACCTTATCAGCATCTCCTTTGTACTTAGAACGGTTTTTAACATTATACTTGCCAGAATATGCCATAGATACCTTATAAATAATAGAAACTTTTTTATATTTAGGTAGGCAACATGGTCCTTAGAACTTCCGTAAATGGAGTAAATAAAATCAAAAAGAACTTTAAGTTTCCTCTAGAAGATGACGGTTACAAAGGTAGGATAACTTTTGAGGCTATTCAAGAGAACTATAAGACTTTGCCTGAAACTGTGTTCAGTGGATTGGTTGAAGCGGCTTCTGGAACAACAAATAGAGAACGTGCATTACAAAACAGTGGTGATGATGGGTTCAAAGGACAGCAAAAAACAGTCAGAGGAAGTATACCTGCACGTGTCGGTAGTGGACGTAAAGCTACAATGTATTTACCTTCAACATTACAGTTTCAGGATAACATTGAATACACTAATGTTGATCTAGGTATCATAGGTTCTGCAGCAGCAAAAGCTTTGGGAGATCCAAACGCTAGTGGTAAAACGATCCTCAATGCAATAAAAAATAATATCACGCCAGACTTTGCCTCAATACAAGAAGCTTTCAATGTAGGACTTAAGAGTGAGGGCGCACAGGTTGCTGCACTTCGTTTATCTAGTAAACTTAGTCCTGAAGTTCAAGGTGCTATTGAAACTACAACAGGTATTGCACTGAACCCTAATAGAAGATCTACTCTCAGAGGCATTGGTGTCAGGCAGTTTAGATTTACATTTAAAATGATTCCAACTTCTCAAGTAGAGGCAGAGGAAGTCAAACAGATAGTTCAGTTCTTTAGAGAAGAAATGTATCCTGATACTTCTGATGAGGGATTGAATGCTGCACTGAGATTTCCTAGTAAGTTCAATATAAAAATGTTCTATGACAATAAAAGAGTTGCAACTAAGATATTACCATCTTTCTTGGCTAACGTTGATGTTGTGTACAATGCAACGGGTATGGCTTTTCACAAGGATGGTAACTTCCAAGAAACAGACATTTCACTATCGTTTGTAGAAGAAAGAGCATTGACTAAGAGAGATATTATAAGTGAGGTTACTGCAATAGATAATCCAGACTATGTAATATCAGCAGGGGCAGGATAATATGTCATTTTTTAGAAACTTTCCCACAGTAGCATATAATTTTGGTAATGAAACATTCGACACTACGTTTCACAACCTTACCACTTATATAGATCTCATCGATCAAATAGCTGATGATGCGTCTTTCTATGAAAAGTATTATATTCAGGATGGTCAAAGACCTGATGTTCTTTCGTATGAGTTATATGGAACCTCTGACTTTTATTGGACATTTTTCTTATTGAACCCTAGTCTTCGTAAGCAGGGATGGCCTATGAGTAGCCTAGAGGTTTATGATGCTGCAAAGCTTTTTTATCCTAATAGAGTAATTAATACCACGGCACGAATGCATGGGGAGTTTTATGTCGGTGACGTTATTGCTGATAGATCAGATCTTGATGAGTTTGGAACAGGATTTAAGGCTAGAATATTAGAGAAGAACTATGATCTTGGTCAACTTACAGTCAAACCTATTGTTGATGTTAAGTCAATAACACTGACTAATGGAGGTAGTGGATACACATCTCCACCCACAGTAACCATAACTAAGGGGGGTGGTAAGGGCGCAAAAGCGCAAGCAATTATGACCTATCTTGATGGGAGTACTGTTTTGACTTCGCAGACCATTCAATCTATAGCAGTTACTACTGGCGGCGAAGAGTTTACTAGTGCTCCAACAATAACCATATCAGAACCAAATATTGCAAATGGAACACAGGCAACAGCAACAGCACAACTATCATCTTTCACACTACCTAATAGTACCACTATTTTTTCACAGCCGAATCAGCCCAATGTATTATTATGGGATGATGATCTGGTCAGAAGTCTTATTACTTCTAATAGCACTTTACAATATAATGCTGCTGCACATTATACTGACACCAATCAAAATATCGTTGATTTAAATATTAACATTAGTGGTGGTGTTGATAACGAAGTCGGACAACTTAATAAAATACCTGTCACATATCTAGATAGACTGATAGACACAAACAATGAACTACGAAACATTAATATATTTACGCCAAGTGTTGCAGCACAGGTAAGCAGTGAATTTCAAAAACTATTGAGAAGTTAAATGGCAACTCCACTAGTATCAGCAGAACAGCTTAAGATTGTTAGCATTCGATTGGAAGCAGATCGTTACAATCAGCCCCTATTCCTTGCGGGGAATGGTAGGTCTGGCGTTGTTGTTGAGGTTAATATATATGAAGATTTGTCTAAAGGATTCCTAACAGGTGGTATAGTCATTCAAGATGATCTAGACATTTATAGGGTAGCTGACCTTGTAGGTACTGAAAGGATTGTTGTTGAGTTTGAGACTCCTGATAGATCATCAGGGCTAATAACAAAAACTTTTATAATCGAAGAAATCACTGATAATATAAAGACTAACGATCAATCATCTTTTCTATCAATGGCTTTAATAGAAGATATAAAGTTTTATAATGATCTTATTAGGTTTAGCAAGGCGTATACAGGAACTGGTGAAGAAATCATATCTGCTATTGCAAAAGACAAGCTTGGTAGAGAAGTTGTTATAGAAAGCAAAGTTTCTTCATTCCAACAAGCATTTAGGTATATCGTGCCTTTTCAAGATCCTTTGAGTGCCATTTATACTGTCTTAAGTAAAATGACTACAGAGACAGGATTACCGTTCTTTTTCTACTCCTCTGTTGTTGACAATAAGTTTTATCTCACCGACTTACAAACTATAATACAAGAAAAATCCTTTAATGAAGTTATGCCTTTTGTATATGATCAGTTCAATACTGCTAAAAGTGATATTGAATCTCAGGCTGTGAATATAACTAATTTAGATTTGGGATTATTAGAAAACACTTTAGAAATAGCTCTAGATGGTGGTATGGGGTCTCAATATAACTCTGTTAATGCTACCACTGGATCTCCGTTTAAGTTTCATATAGACATGGCAGATTGGTTTGCTAGACTAACAGAAGCTGAACTGTTTCCAAAAGAACAAAACTTTATTGCCTTTGATAAAAAGTTTATTGCAGATCCATTACAGTTTGACAATAAGTCTATTACTGATTATAATACTAAAATAGTAACCAGAGTTACTTCGCAGCCATATAATGATACTAATGGTTTCAGTCAAGAAGCGTATCCTGCAGCAGAAATAAATACTATGATAAGAAAAAGTGTTATTAGCCATTTGATGAAAAACATATATTCGATAAACATGCCAGGATTACTGTTTGGTTTCAGTATAAAAACTTGTGTTGGGCATCAAGTTCGTATGAATGTAAAACGAAACAATACTGATATAAACACAAATACTACAATAGATGAAAAGAGATCTGGTGACTTTGTGATATTATCAAAACGTCATTGCTTCGATATTGTTGGGGAAAGACATACTGTCGCTTTAAATTTAAGTAAACTTGCAAGTCGGAGTATTCAAGAATGAACGAATATTATGGTGACAATATCCGATGGTTTGTTGGTAGGATTATTAGTGGTCAAGATCCTGATGAGGCTGGAAGGTTTCAAGTTAGAATATATGGTATTCACTCTGAAGAAGTTGAAAACAAATACTTACCTTGGGCAGAAACGATGTTACCAACTACAGAAGGTGGCGTGTCGGGCGTAGGTAAAATACCACAACTAAAAAATAGTGCGTTAGTATTTGGGTTCTTTTTAGATGGCATAACCTCTCAAAGTCCTATTATACTTGGATCAATGAGCCACATAGAACAACCATCTTCACCACAGGTAAGGGCGGCTGCAGAAGGTGGAAGAGTTAATCTTCTAGACACAAAGAACATTGGTAAAGAAGGTGTTATTGTCACTGAACAGCAAAAGCAAATCTACAGGAACGGGAATGCAGAAGTTGCAGAGTTGAGGGTTCTTGTTATGGACTTTCTAGTTAGCAATGGTCTACCGATAAAAGCTGCAGCAGGAGTGTGTGGAAACTTAGAGGTTGAAAGTAACTTTGATCCGAATGCCAAACTTCAAAACGAAATAGAGGATTCTAGAGGTATAGCTCAGTGGAACTCTAAATGGGGAAGGTGGCAAAGCGTAGAAGCATATGCTTCAGAACTAAATGAAGATCCATATGATTTGTTCTTACAGTTAAAGTTCCTTATATTTGATATGAAAACAAATCGCACCCATAGGTGTTGGGATCATTTAAGTAACCCTGCCAATATATCTAACTTTGATGGACCAAAAAATGATTTGAACTCTACCTATCATTTCTTTCGTAGATATGAAAGGGCTGCAGAAGAAGGTTATCCAAGAAGACCTTTGGCAGCAAGAGAAGCATATGATGGTTACCAAGCTTCTTTAAGGGCGTCTGCAGAAAACAACTTAATATCGTCAGGAGCAGGTTAATGTCATTACCAAAGGAGAAGTTGCAGGACGGTATCAATGCTATAGAAAGATTATTAGATCTAGAATCCTCTAGTAAAAAAACTAATATATTAAATGAAGTTTTTGACACGGCATTTAGCTTTAAGTATAAACCTGATAACTCTACATCAGGGGGGTTCAAAAGTGTCACTAGCTCTGATAAAGACATAATATCGGGTGTTGATGGATCAGTTCCTAGTCAGATAAAAAAGAAAGTTGGTGTGGTACAGTTAGACTCTAGTGCCAAGAAAGACGAACTGGTAAAAAAGGTTGGGTCTGATGCTACAGATTTATCTACCATTACAGGTGATAGTAGACTTTCGGCAAACGGATTTTTAGATGTTGCAATCTCTGCCCCATTTCCTGAAGCTTTGGCAGAGGTTGTTAAGTCAACTACTACAGCAAGCTCAGACGAAATAACAAATATTGTTGGTAGTAATGTTGTGACAGAACTTGCAAGAGATAATATACTTGACAACGTACTAGGAGATGTTTTAAATACAACTAAAGGATTATCTTCATTGGCATCAAGCACAGTTCTAAGTCAAGTATCGTCTTTAGATAAATTAATAAAAAACTCTTTTTCTGGATTTTCTGGTTTGGTTGAAAATCTTGTTGAAAATACTTTTCAGTCAACAGAAAATCTCTTAGGATCTGTGGCTAAAAAGGGAGATGTTTTATTAACCATTCCATCTAATGATATAAAGGATATTGTCGAGCTTAGACAAAAGGGTAATATAGATAAAGCTGTTTCTATATTGAAAAAGTATTCAGACAAACCAGACGCAGAGTTACGGGAAGTCATACTTAAAATAGATAACAGAGCGTCTAAAGCATTAGAACCAACTGCAGTTAGCGTAGACATACCCACAAAAAGAACTGATGATTATATTAATGTTTGGAGAGAAAGTACAACAGACATTAATACAAAAATATTTGATTCTATTGAAGACATATCAGAAGTTGAAACTGAAGTCGCAAATCTAAAAAGAGATGTTACACAAATGGTTTGGGAAGCATGGAATGTATCTGCTTCTGACGGAAAGGGTACTATTGAAGGGTATCATCAAGTATTTGTTAGTGATCACAATCAAGGATTTGAACCTCATTTTTTCATAGATCAGGCAGGTGTTACATATAGAGGTAGACCGTTAGATATAAAAGGTACGGGGATGTATTATGGCGAACTCCCAGATCATTCTGAAAGAACTATATTGATTGCTCTTGAAGAACTTGAATGGAAAGTAAACTCATCACAAATAAAAACAGTAAAAAAACTTATGGAAGCTATTTACAATGTAAAACCGGGCATACAGACACTAGGATTATATGATATTCTAAGTACAACAGAATCCCCATGGTGGGATGTGCAAAATGCTGCAAGGATTTGGTTTGGAAAAGAAAATATAAAAGGCTATGACCCAAGAAAGTCGGAACCTTTAACGCAAAAACAAATAATAGATGGTTTAGGAAACTAGTATGGCTATTGTATACCCAAATAATCTATCATCACTTACGCAAGAAGCTATTGATCGTAGAGCGTCTGATAAGGTTTCAAATCTTCCTGAAGATCCTACAGGTAAGTATCCTGAGACAGGATATTTCTTTTCAAGTAATATTGCAAAAGAAGCAAGAGGCGTTGCTAGAAACGATCTAGAGTTTTTTGCACAATACGATGGAATGGAAATATCCTCAGGCGATAAGATCTCATCAGACTATGGCAAAAACCAAGTATCTAAATCTGAGAAGGGTCATGTGTGGGAAGTTGATGATACTGATGGAAATGAACGAATCCTTATCAAGCACTTTGAGGGTAGCGGTATAGAACTATCTCCTGATGGCAGTATCATCATTAGTTCTAAGAAGCGTAAGGTTGAAATAATCGGCGGTACTAATGATGTTATTGTTGAAGGTGATGCACAACTAGTATATAAAGGCAACCTAAACATAAAGGTTGTAGGAGAGTTTAATGTTGATTGTTTAGATTACAATGTTACCGTAAATGGTAATAAGGTAGAGACCGTAAAGGGATCAGAAGAAAAGAATGTTGGCAACGGATCACAGACTTCTGTTACAGGTCCAATAACAACCTACTCAACTGGCTTAGTTACTGATGTGTTCTTGGGTGGACATCAACACAATGTCAAAGGTAATCTTGATTATAACGTTAATGGTAATGTTGGTTTATTCTCTAGTGGTGAAATGAACATCACCTCACAGGACTATATTAATATTGCTTCAGATAACGTGACTGCTTCAGCACAAAATATGACTGTACAAGGTGGTAGTGGAGTCATAGGTGGCACTGCTGTTGACTTTGTGGGTAACGGCGCTGTGTTTGATAAAGGTATCACTGCCCCGACATTCCATGGAGACCTAGATGGAACTGCGACTACTTCAACAGTAACTCAGTCTCAAGACTATGGAGAAGCAGCTACAGGAACTGCAGGTAGTATTACTAATACTGCGACTCCTACTATCACTACGCCAACTTCGACAAATGTTCTTACATACTTGCTTAAGGCAGCAGGTGGTATTCGTAAGGTGATCATTGACAAGGGCGACTACTTAAAGAACTTTATCGACAAGTCAAAAGATTATGGCGGTATTTCTACAGGAGATATGACTACTGCCAAGGCTAGATCAAAGCTACGAGATGCTGCTAACTTAGGCAACACTCAGTTTATGGGCCAACTACTTAAAGAAAATCTTATTTGTTCTGAATATAATAATCCAACCCCTAAACGGATTGGTAGAACAGTAAAGCAGGAGTCTACTCCTATCTTAGGTAATAAGCCTGTAAGTATTTACTCGCCTAGACTTGCTGCAACATATATACCCAAAAACAATGTAGTAAGTATTGTTCCTGAAGATAAGTACAATCCTCTGAAGCAAGATGATATCACTATAAAAACTAGGTTGTCGGACAATATTACCATAGCAAAGTTTTTGGGATCAGAAGATGCAACAAACCTTAAGTTCATAAAATCATTGTCTGTGAAAAGAGAGCTTGCTAGAAACCTATACTTACACAGTCTTATATTGAAAAAGGTGCAAACTAATACTGATAGGTTTAAAGGTATAAATCTAGTTGTATCAGAAGGCATTTATAAACCTGGTCCATCTGAAGTAATAACACCAAAAAGTATAAACGATTTAAAAGCTAAAGGCAAGGCTGTTGTATACAAAGTGGTGGATCAAAGCGGTGCAGAAAACAACTTAGATTTGTTTGATATTGCAGAGTATATAAAGGATGTGAGTTTCTTTGATGAAATGATTTTGTCATACGATACTTTAGAGTGCAAGAACGATCAACCAGTTTTAAAGGCAAGACTTATTTTAATAATGCCTGATATTGATGACAACTGGACAGGAAGATTTAACAGAAAAGTTTCTACTGAATATAATAGACAGTTGTTATCTGAAGGTGAGCTAATAGAATGTTTGTTAGAAGATAATGAAACATTAGAAGCACGTGCGACAGAACAGTCTGCCATTCCACCAAGTGATGGTGTTGTAACTCACTCTAGAGGACCAGACCGAATAAATTGGCCTAATCAAAATATTGTTGATGCGATTGCGGCTGCTGTTCGTGAACTTGGTCAGGAATATACTGCACAGATAACTTCAAATGGTGGTAGAGCCAAAAGAGATACTGGAACTCAAAACCATCCAAAAGGAGAAGCTGCAGATCACTTCTTATTGTTGGCAGGAAAGAGAGTCAACCCATCACAAAACTCTTCCTTGTATCAACGTTACATTCGCATTCTTGTGCGTAATGCCAAAGCCAAAGGAATACGTCCCGGTATTGGTGGTTATCCTTCGTTTATTCATTATGATGAGAGTACATGGAGACAGGGTGGTGCAGGATCTGCAGGAACTTGGAACGCAGGTTTTGATGTTTCCTTCGCAAAATCATTATAAATAACAGTAAAATAGAGAAGACCTAATGGCAACAACTAGAGTATTAGCAAAGGAAGATGGTAATCTTAGTCAATCTACTTTAATCGGTGGTAGACGTAAAGAATACAAAGATATAGATCTGTCTTTCACTGCTAAACCAAATGGAGAAATATTTGTTAAAAAAGAAGCGGCTGCTGTAAAGCAAGCCGTAAAAAATCTTATTTTGACAGACTATTTCGAAAAGCCGTTTGAGCCTTTTTATGGTGGTAATATAAGAGCACTTCTATTTGAACTTGCTGACGATGATGTTGAAGAAGAGACACGTGAAAACATAATAAGAGCTATCAATGCTTATGAACCAAGAGCGATTGTAAGAGAAGTGTCGGTAAGCTATCAAGAGGAAAGAAACTCTATAAGTATCTACATAGAGTTTCAGGTTATAAACACAGAAGAAGTTGTAACATTCACAACTTCACTATCAAGGTTAAGATAAAATGGCAACAACGATTAAATCATCAGCCTTAGACTTTAATAATATCAAGAGTAATCTAAAAGACTATCTTGCTAATAAAGACGAATTCAAAGACTATAACTTTGAGGCATCAGGATTGTCAAATATTCTTGATGTGTTGGCATATAACACACACTTAAATGCCTTGATTGCAAACTTTGCTTTAAACGAGTCGTATCTCCCAACCGCACAGTTGAGAAGTTCAGTTGTATCACTATCTGAAGGTATTGGGTATGTTCCTGATACAGATACTGCAGCACAGGCAAAGGTTAGACTTACGTTTAATACTACTGCAGCAGGACGTGAGCAAACAGTATCCTTACCTGCATATACACAGTTCACCTCAAATGTTGACGATGTGTCCTACACGTTTCAAACCGTAGAGTCGTTTACGGCAACTGATGATGGAACAGGATTTTATGAGTTTAAAACTAATGAGGGTTCTAATCGTATTTCTATTTTTGAAGGAACACTAAAAACTAAAACATTTTTGGTTGGTGAGTATGAAGATAATCCTGTGTATGTTATTCCTGATGGAACTCTAGACGCTGATACTGTTACCATAAAAGTCTATAGTAGTGCTACCTCAATAGATTTTACCACGTATCAAAATATCGTAAACGCCACATCTATTAGTTCTAACTCTACTATTTACATTCTAAAAGAATCTCCTAATGGATATTTTGAGCTATCCTTTGGTGATGGTGAGACATTTGGTATAGCACCACAAGCAGGTAATCGTATTGAGGTTGAGTATCTATCGGTAAAGGGAAAAACTGCCAATAATGCTACTGTATTCACCCCTGTTTCTCAGTTCACATCAGGAGTTATAACCTCTGATATAAATGTAATAACATATGTCAACTCTATTGGTGGCGATGAAAAGGAAACTATCGAATCTATTCGTAAGAATGCTCCTTTCCAATATGCTACTCAGAACCGCATGGTTACTGCAGAAGACTATTCATCTTTAATCCTACAAAGTTATTCCACACTTATTGAAGACATTGCATCATGGGGCGGCGAAGAAGCGGTGGAACCTGAGTTTGGTGCAGTATACATATCAATCTTATTTGAAGATGATGTAACTGCGGCTACAATTGCAAGTACTAAACAAGCGATACGAGAGTTAGCAGCACAACTTTCTATAGTATCATTCAACATCAGATTTATCGATCCAATAGAAACATTTATTGAAATAGATACTTTCTTCCAGTTCAACCCTAAACTTACAGACTTAACTTTAAATGCTGTTCAGGATCAAGTTAATACTACAATATCTTCGTACTTTGCTAATAACACTGGTGGATTTAAACAAGCCTTTAGAAGATCAAATGTCTTATCTCTTGTAGATGAATCTTCTACTTCTATTCTGTCTTCTAGAGCAAATATTAGAATGCAGCAGAGGTTTACTCCCACAGCACCTACTTTGATTTCTGTTATTAACAGTTTACTTTTAGATGTCGATTCTACGTCTGTTGATGATATTAATAAGATTGTCGATTTAGTTGTAAGTCAAAGATACAATGACGCTGCAAACTTCATGGTGTTGAATAGTTTATCTGGTGAGAATACTACCGTCATTAGATCAAACCTTTCTGCAACAAAAGTCTCTATTAGTCAACAGTTGCAATATCCTGTAGCTATTGCTGCGCCTGATGACGATGAGTATATTATTACTAGTAATGAGTTTACCTTTCAGGCACAAACCTGTGTTCTTAGAAATAAACTAAGTTCTAATGTCATTCAAGTTGTTTCTGTTGCAGGTAATGCTGTGTTAATAGATAACATTGGCAACTTCAATCCTGTAACAGGAGTAGTTACCGTCAACTATTTTAACCCGACAAGTATATCTGCAGGACTAACATTTATCAAACTAGCTGCTGTGCCAGCTAATCAAAGTGCATTAGCTCCTACAAGAAATGAGATTTTAAACTTTGATACTGATAGATCAACCACAACTGCTGTAAGTGTAAGTGCAACAAACTAATGTCAAAGCAAGATAAAACATTACTCGACAATAATCGCACAGACTTAAATCTCTTTAAGAATGAGATTGATAACGTACTGCCAGAATATTTCAAAGAAGATTTTCCGAATATTAAATCTTTATTTGAAGCGTATTATGAGTTTATGGATTCTGCAGACAACCCATCTGGTCAAATAAAGAGATTATATTCTTCTAGAGATGCTACACAAGTTCCTGATAAGTTATTGCAATATCTTGAAGATGAACTTCTTCTAGGTCAAGCATACTTTGGTGGGTTCTTAAATAAAAGAGAAGCTATTAAGTTTTCTAACACTCTCTACAGATCTAAAGGTACTAAGTATAGTATTGAGCAGTTCTTTAGAGGATTTTTTGGTGAAGATCCACAGATACTATACCCTAAAGAAAGTATATTCAAAGTCGGGCCAGCAATCGACTATGAACAAGATAGCATTAATACTGGTGGACAGCAAATAAAAGAGTTTGCCTCTGTCATTGGTCCTGAGTCACGTAAGTTTATTACTGACGATAAACTATATCAAGTTATGTCTGTTTTGATTAGGATTGGTCTTCCTCTTAAAGAATGGGTTGACACATACAAACTATTTGTTCATCCTGCAGGGGTCTATCTTGGTTCAGAGCTATTACTAGAACTTGTTAATGATATAGGTCTTTCTATTGATCAAGATGAGATCGGTGATCCAATCACAGAACAATTTGTTTCTGAAGAAATCGCTGCAATGAGTATGCAAGCGGAAACTTCTATGACACTTCTTTTGGCAGACAGTGCCACAGGCATTAGACGTTTCGCAACAGGAACTGGGTTCAGAGACCTTGGCGAACTTCAAATCCAAGACTTGGATGCTGATAGAGATGCTTATAACATCTTAGGTCTTTCAGGTACATTTATGGATGACTCAGCAAATGGCTTGGTTCTCACTATGGACCAAGATTCAGATGGTGTCATTACAGTACAATCTACTATGGATGGTGGTAAGTTCTCAACATTATTCGACTCAGATAATGCTGCAGATTCAGCACATTATCCATTCCAACACGTATAAATAATATAAATCAAGCTAGAGAGTAAGTTATGGCGAAACAAACAATCAATACAGGTCTTTCTGCAAATGACAGAACAGGAGATACATTACGTACTACTGGTATAAAGATCAATGCCAACTTCACAGAACTATATAATGTTTTAGGTGGATCTAATATTGTTTCAGGTACATCACAACTTACAGACAGCGGATTAGATATTTTAGGCACATCAGCACGTACTAAATTGGGCGCTGTTGGTGGTAACGTTGAAGTTAATATTGACTTACCAGATTCATCAGGATTAGTTTTGGTAGATACCGCCATTCAGACTATGAGTAATAAAACTCTGGATAGTGCTCAACTAAACAACCCATCACTACTTAACATGAGTATGTTTGATGATAACTCAAGTCATAAATACTCTATTGTTGCAGGTTCTTTAACTGCTAATCATAATCTTAATATACCTAGTTTAACAGATAGCGATACTCTTGTTTTAAATAACAACTCAGCAACTATTACAAATAAAACTATAAGTTCACCTGTTGTACAAAGACCTAGAGTTCATGAATATTTAGCAGACTCTCTTGGAAATGCTGTACTATCTTTTACAGATACCTTTAGTCCTAGCAGAAACAATGTTAAAGTATCTGATCAGGCAGCAGGTACAGCACCTATTATCGAAGTAATAGGATCTGATACAAATATAAATCTAGACTTGGTTTCAAAAGGAACTGGATCTGTAAAGATAAGTAAAGCTGCCATGAGTTATATAACTGCAGCTAATAGTGCTGCAGCGCCTTCTAGTGCAGGGTTCGTATCGTTGACAGGATCTTCTTCAGGTACAGTTACACTAGCAGATGGTACAGTTAACGGCGAAATAAAAATATTTGCAAGACGTGGCGGTGGATCTGGAACAGTAACATTAACACCTGCCACCTTTGCACAAGGAACTAGTATAGAATTTGATCCACTAGATACAGTACAACTTATTTGGGATGGTTCCAATGGTTGGAATATTATCGGTGGTTATGGATACGCAGTCGTATAGGAAATAGACAATGCCAGCAATTATTACAGATAGATTAAAAAGACAGTTTGCACAGCAAATCTTTGATGAGAACCAAGGCACAACTCCTGGTGATTCTGACAACTATTTCTACATTGGTGTAGGACACTCTCAGATTTGGCAAACAGACGCTTCTACTGATGTTACAGAAAATCCAAGTAACACTGAAAGAGATCGGCGCTTGTTTAGATACAATCTTCAATCAGTGAAAGCTGTTGAAGCGTTTTCATTTGTTGTTCCATTAACTGATTGGACCACCAATACAGTTTATCCTGCTTTTAATGATAATATTGTAGGTCAACCAACTCCTGCATACTATGTAAGAACTGCTGATAATAACGTATATGTGTGTATTCGTCAAGGTAAAAATAGCTTTGGTTCGGCTGTTGTATCACAGTTTGTTCCTGATCATACTAACACGTCTCTGCCAGTGGAAACCGATGGATATATTTGGAAGTATTTGTACACTATCACAACTGCAGATGCAAACAGATTTTTAACTTCGAACTTTATGCCAGTTAAGTTTGTGGATTCAGCAGAACCAACAGATCCTGAAGCGCCTCAACTTGCTGTGCAGAATGCTGCAATCGATGGTCAGATTATTGGATATAGAGTACAGGCAAACACAGGTGTATACTCTGCTGCACCTACTCTTACAGTTGTTGGTGATGGTAGTGGTGCTAAAGCACATGGAATACTTGATGCTACAGGTAAACTAGCAGCAGTTCAAGTTGGGGATAGTGATACTGTGGGTACAGGCGCAGGAGCGGGAGCTTTTGTTTCCATTGGATCTGTCTTGGGGTCAAGTTATAATAGAGCTTCCGTTAGAGTAGATCAGACCAACTTAACTTCAGGTATCAATGCAGAAGTGTACCCTGTATTCTCACCAAAGGGTGGACTAGGAGCAGATGCAAGAACGGATTTAAGATCTACTAACATGATGTTCAATATCAAACCTGAAGGTAATGTTAATGATAAGTGGGTTGTAGATAACGAATATCGTCAAGTAGGTCTTCTAAAAAATCTTTTAGACTCTGCAGCAGGAACTAAGTTTCAACTTACTGAAGGGCTTGGTCTTAAGCAACTTGTATTGACAGCACCTATTACAGGTGGATTATCATGGGCAGATGATGTTACAGTAAGTGGCGACAGTAATGCTCAAGCGTGGATTGATTTCTTTGACGACTCAGCAACTATATGGTATCATCAGGATGAAGAAACTGGTTTCACGCCGTTTAGAACTGGCGAGACAATAACAATCTCAGGTAAAACAGGATCATTTACTATTGGTGATAGAGTTGTACCAGATATAGATGTATTCTCAGGTGAGTTATTGTTCCTAAATAATCAGGCAAAGATTGCCAGAGACGCTGATCAAACTGAAGATATTAAAATCGTTATTAAACTTTAAGGGTAAACCATGGCTACTAATCTCACTAGTACAACATTTTTAAGCGAATACAATGATGATTTCAGAGATAGTGATCATTATCATCGTGTTCTGTTTAATAACGGAAGAGCACTACAGGCACGTGAACTAACACAGTCTCAGTCTATTATCCAACAAGAACTGAGTAGACTTTCTAAGTTCATTGTTAATGAAGGTGCTATTTTCAATAATAGTGGTAACTTAGCCTCTGGTGTTAATGCATTCTCATATACTTATCTTAAGGTTAACTCTTTACCTGTTGGCTATGCTCAACTAAAAGGCACTGAGATAAATGATGGAGATCTATTTGCAATAGTAAAGGAAGTTCTTCCTGCTGAAGGTAGTGATCCTGATACCATATTTGTAAAAATGACAAAAGGTCAATCTGGTGGAGCCTCTACAGCAACTAATACTACAGTGTCTAAACCTTTTGTTGCAGGTACAACCCTTACTACAAGTTTAGGTAATATTACTATTCAGTCTGTCAACGATGCTGTTGGGAAAGCATCTATTGCTGAAGTTCCTCAGTTTGACACGTTTGCCGCCAATCACCTAGTTATGGTTGAGGCTCAGACATTAGTTCTCTCAAAATATTCTCCTGATTTCACAGGAGTTATAGGATTTAAAGTGACTGAAGAAATTGTCACTACTGCAGATAATATTGCACTTTTTGATAACTCAGGAAGTACTCCTAACTTAACATCTCCTGGTGCAGATCGTCTTAGAATTGTTTTAACTTTGACAACGAAAGATACCATTGCTGCCAGTGATACATTTTATGAAGTCTATAGAGTTCGTAACGGACAAGTTTCTCTTGTAAAAACACCTGATAAAATCCTATCTAAGATAGGAAATCTTATTGACGCAAGAACCTTTTCTCAAACAGGTAACTTTATTGAACAAAGTTCTTCAGGTGAGTTTGACTTAACTATAGAAAAAGATAGTGACAATGACTTCTTAAGTTTTAAAGTATCAGGCGGTACTGCATTTGTTAACGGATCACGTGTTGAAAGAGATTTCAATTTACCCATTCGTGTAGCAAAACCTAGAAGTCTTACTTCAGATCTTAAAGTAAAGACTACCGAAAAGGTTGGCGCTAATATTGGTAACTATGTTGTTGCAGATAGTGCTTATGGATTGGTTGGATATATTGAAGATGTCACTGAAGTAAACCTTTATACTGCTGTAGATAGAGGTGGTAGTAATATTGGTACTGCACGTGTAAGAGGCTTATATACAGCACAGTCTGATTATCGTATTCATTTATTTGATATACAGTTGACAAATCCTTCTGCTAACGGTATTGGTGATATTAGAAGTATTGGTGTTAATGCTACTAACTATGCTAACTTAAAAGCTATTCAGAATAGATATGATGTTTATAATAAAGAAGAAAATAATCTTTTATTTAGACTTCCTAATTCCAGAGTTCAAGAAGTATCATCTGTGACAGCAGTTATTGGTACTGTATATACAACAAACAAAACAGCATCAACTGTGGTAATCAACGCAGGTTCTGATACTTTCACAGAAACTGATGATTGGATTTATCAGGTAGACGGTGATGGAGAGTTGACTACTCCAACTGTGGTATTAAGTGGAGGCAATACACAAGCAACGATCTCTGGACCTGATAATGGTACAGGGCATGTGATTGCTTATCAGAATAAAACTCTTGTTCGTAAGAATAAATCTCTGAAGCCTAGTACGGCTGCAAATGATTGGGAATCTGAAACTATTGCCTTAAGTAGTGGCGTGTTTACTCTTGCCAAAGCTGACATTTTTAGATTTTATAAAATCACTGATGCAACAACAAATGAGGATATTACTTACAAGTTTGTTTTAGATAATGGTCAGAGAGATAACTTTTATGGCCCAGGAAAAGGAACTTTAAAATCAGGAGTTGCTGTACCTGCAGGTAATGTAACAGTACAATACAAATATTTTGAGCATAGCACACCTTCAGGAACAGGATATTTTGCAGGTGCTGCATCGTATGGTGATGTTACCTTTAGCGAAATTCCAAAATATACTACAACATTGAATGAAACTATTCACTTAGCAGATGTGATTGATATGAGACCTTTGCAAAATCCTGCAAATGAAACCTTCTCTGGTGGTATCGCACGTATTGAGGATCTTCCTAAAAATCAATCAACGCTTTCAGTAGGAACTGCGAAGTACTGGTTGCCACGAAATGACGTACTGACATTAACTTCTTCGGGAACGTTAGGTTATCATCAGGGTGCTTCTTCATATGAAATGGAAATGCCTACAGGAATACCTAGAAAAGACATGGCTCTTTATAATATTTCATTAAATCCGTTTACGTTTAATGAAGAAGATTTAAATGTAACACGATATGACAATCGTGGATTTAAGATGGAAGACTTACGTAATCTAGAAAATAGACTTTCTAATGTCGAAAGAATATCAACACTTACTTTATTAGAAGCACAGCTTGCTAGTTTAGAAGTATATGATCCTGATGATGCTACATTCATTAGACAGACTGAAGGTATCACTGGAGATAATTTTGACGATGTTCTACAAGCAGATTGGTCTAATGATGATTATAGAGCAACATTACAAAACGATGCACAACAACTTCTTCCATTATATTTTAATAAATCTATCGGATTAACGTATGATTCTGATTTATCTCTAAACACTTGTGTGATAAAAGGTAATAATATTTGGCCTACATATACTGAAGTTGTTGCAGACTTTGGACAAGAAGAGGCTACAGGAGTAGTACCAGTTAATCAGTTTGATATTCCTCAAAGTATTGGTTCTGCAGAACTAACGCCTGATGGAGACTACTGGACTAATAAACGTATTGTTGATAAATCATATTCATCTACATCTAACTCATCGTTGTTGCCTGATGGTACAACCGAAATAAGTTCTCAAGGTACTATTACAATAAGTACTGGCGCAGCATATTAAAAAATAAGGTAAAGAAATGCCATATAGACAGGTAAAAAGATCAGGTACTAGAAACGTTACAAAATCGAGAGATATTGTAAAACAGGATAGGCTTGGATATACTGAAATAGAGATACATAGACCCAAAATATTCTTTTTTGAGTTTCAAGGCATGCGTCCAAATATACCTCATTGGATATTTTATGGCAACAAACAAGTGACTAGATATTGCAACACTTCGTACAGTCTATCTGATTATAATGATGCTGCTAGAACTTCTTCAATCAAAGAACCAGGAGACTCCTATGTTACCGCAACAGGGTTCCCTGCTGATTTAGGTGGTGCAACGAATGGTGGTGGAGATAATGCTTTAACTAGCTCTGCAGATGGTTCCATAAAAGGATTCTTTTATCTTCAATCTAATGCAGATTTAAACTGGCCTATTAACACTGACGGTACAAACTTTTCGGCATTAGATGTTTCTGTGCTAAACAGGAATGAAGCACTATCATATGCTGCAGCAAAGTTTTATTCTCAAGGTCAGTATGAGGATTGGTACGAGTATACTACAACTGAAGAAGTTCAGGTGAGTGAAAGTTATTCGTATTTTGAAAGTGTTTACTACGATGATGATGATGGCGGTGGGAGTTCATCTAATACCAATAGTGGTACTTGGACATCTTTACAAGTTGCCTCTAGAACTGTATGGAAGCCAAAAGCATCAACACTTGCGGCTACAGTATCTGCCATGACTACTTCAAACAGTTTCAAAGGCAGTTTTGATGCAGATGGTTGGGGAGAATAGATTATGACAGGTATTTTACAACTAACAGAGCAAAAATCTCCCACAGCACAAACCTTTGTCGTTGACGAAGCAAGCGTGTTGACGGGTATCGGAATATTCTTTCATTCTGCAGATCCCAATCTTCCTATAACCTTAGAGCTTAGACCAACAACTGAAGGTGGGCAACCTTCAGCTAAGAGATATGTCCCGGGAAGTAGAGTAGTGGCAACTGCTGCACAGATTGGGGCCAAGGCAGCAACTGCATTTTCGGCTGCAACAGAATATAAGTTTCAGTTTACCTCTCCAATATATGTTCCCAAAAATACTTTATTAGCAGTCTGTATATACAGTTCTGCTACAGGAGATTCTTATAAAGTATACTTTGGTGAAAACGGAGAGTTCTTATTTGGAACCACAACTGCTAGGTACAACTCAGGTGTTAATGTTGCAAGAGGTGCTTTGTACGCATCATCTAATGGAACCACATGGGAAGGTGATAACTCAAAGGATTTAACATTTAAGGTTTATAAAGCACAGTTCGATACGACAACAACTGCTACAGCAAAACTTCAAGTGAATGTTCCTGGTAAGAAAAAACTTACAGAAAGTTTAATTCAAAATCAACTTGCTGATTATGTTTATGATCCCCTGAGGTTTACAGCAGGAGATTCTGATCTTTCAGTTCTTCATCCTGCACATGGATTTAGAGTAGGTGATATTGTTACTCTGAGTACAGATGCTACAGGGTTTGATTCATCTTCAACAGTAAATGGAGTTAAGGGTAGTAGTATTCTTGGACAAAGAACTATTACTGCAGCAGATCCTTTTGGATATACATTCAAAATGGATTCAGGTAATGCAACATCCTCTATTAGAGCGGGTGGCACAGGATTATATGCTACAGAGCAAAATGAAGTAGATGAGTTTATGCTTAATGTACAATACTCATCACCTGTCGGTACTGCCATAAACGCTACTGGTAACTTTACAACAATAGGCGATTGGCAAGACGCAGACACAGGATATGATGCTCTTACAAATCAAAGAGCTAGTTTACAAAATCCTACATTGCTTACTGAACCTGCTATTATTGCTGCAAGAGCACAAGAGGTTGGAAAACTTAGTGGTAATGCCTCAACAGTAATGACCATTAATATGAATACCAATGATGCTAACGTAGCACCTTACTTTAATGTTAATAATAGTAGACTAGAAACACTTTCTTATTTTATTGATCATCAACAAGATAGTGCATTGGCGGGTGGCACTAGAACAGATAGAAACTATATCACAACTGTTCCGTATGTTCCTGAAACTGCAGCTAATGGTGGCACAAACGCAAGTAAGCACATTAGTATTCCTTACACACTATCAAACTCATCCACTTCTATTGTAGCTTTAGTCGATGCAGTTAGACCCATAGGTGCTGACTTTGATGTGTGGTTTAGAACAAGCTTAAGTTCTTCAGGAGACAGATTGATCGATCAAGATTGGACAGCTTTCACAAAAGATATTAAAGTCACTAAAGGCAATAGTTATAATGACATTCCACCTAATGATAATCTACTTAGGTTTGTTGAATACGAGTTTAACGTCTTTGATCTTGCTGATTTTGATGAGTATCAAATAAAAATAACAATGAATGCTGAGAAGTCTACTAGATTTCCAAGATTCAAAAACTTGAGAACAATAGCAACATCGTAATGGCTGATTATATACCTGTAAAAGATCATCCTGATTTAGTCAGAGATCCTAATACTAACATGATTTTGAATATAAATAAGAGTAACCATAAACGGAAGAAGTTAGTTACTGAAGCTAAGATGCAAGAACGTGCTGAGATAGATCAACTAAAATCTGATGTTAATGATATAAAAATGATGTTGCAAAAACTATTAGAGAACGGTACAAATGGCTAATTCAAAAATACCTAGTGTTCAAATAACGGATACCTTCAACACTCAACGTGGAAGATTTAATCAACTTGTAGATTCTGTTGGAGACGTATCAACACTTACCACAACTGCTACAGATATTACCAATGCTATCAAGGAACATGATGCTGAACTAGGTACTATCTCAGCAGGTGCCATGGGTACTACTGCATCCACAGTATCAACTGCAATAGCAGAACTTGATGGACGTTTGGACTCAATCAATACTGTAGAGCTATTATCACCTAGAATGAGTTTAAGTGATGGAACTGCAGTAAACACTATTGCAGGTAAACTAGAAGTATCCGACTCAGCAGATTTTGCAGACAATCTTTCAGTTCAAGGTAATCTTGCCGTTGGTGGTAATACTACCATGTCAGGAACTCTTACTGTAGACGGTGAAGTAACATTCAAAGCAGGTGCAAACTCGAATATTAACTTGGGTGATGCCAACACTGATAATGTTGTATTCAATGCTGATGTTAACTCGAATATTATTCCTAATACTGACAACGCATACGACTTAGGATCTAGCAGTCAGGAATGGAGACATGTTTATGTTAATGGAACAGTCAATGCAGATAACCTAGCAGCAGATAGTGCAACGATCACAGGAGACCTTGATGTACAAGGTTTAACTACTCTTGACAGCACTGCTATTGAGGGTAATCTTATTTTAAGTACAGATAAGTTTACTGTTGACTACACAGGTAATACTAGTATAGCAGGTACATTAAATGTTGCTGGTGACACAACATTAAGTAACACCTTAACCGTACAAGACAGTGCATACATCACTGGCAACTTAGATCTTGGTAGCAACTTAGATGTCGCTGGTAATGTTAATGTTACAGGTACATTTGTATCAGAAGGTGCTTTGACTGTAGAAGATTCAGCTTACATTACTGGTAATCTAGATGTTGGTGGAAACGTCACTGTTGCAGGGGATACTACTTTTGCAAATACTATTACGGTACAAGACTCAGCGTATATCACAGGTAATCTGAACATTGGTGGTAATGTAACTTCAACAGGAACTGCATTCACTATTTCTGCTGAAGCAGGTACTGATGATGATGTTTCATTGGGAGATACAATAACCTTTGAAGCAGGTGAAGGTATTACCACAACTGTATCTGACAACAATATTAAGATTGAAGGCGAACTGGCAACATCAACTAACAAAGGTGTAGCGTCATTCAGTACAGATAACTTCTTAGTCTCTAGTGGTGTAGTAACAATCAAAGATAATGGTGTAGCTCTTGGAACAGAAACTACTGGCAACTATATGTCAGGTATCACAGGAACTACTGATGAGATTACAGTTACCCATACACCGGGAGAAGGATCTTCTGCGACTATTAGTTTACCAGATGATGTTACCATTGGACAAGACTTAGGTGTAACCAGAAATCTTAATGTTACAGGATCGTTTTCAGTTGGTGGTGTTACAACATTTACAGGTGGAACAAGATTTGCGTCATCACATGCTGTAATGTTAGATGGTGTTGCTGTTAATAATGTTAACAGGGCAGGTATAGCAATAGATCGTCCTAGTGCTGACAGTGCTGTGATGCAATGGAATGAGCTTGGAGATTATTGGGAAGCAGGTACTACAGGTGGCTTAAATAGGTTGGCACTTCAAAATGACAGCGCCGCTTTTGAAAATGTTTATGTTGCAGGTGATCTTACTGTTAGTGGTACAACCACAACTATTAATTCTACTGCAGTAGAGATTGGTGATAGAATTATTGAACTAAACAGTGGTTTGGCTGATAATGCACCTCCAACAGAAGATGCCGGTATTGAAGTTGAACGTGGTAATCGGAATAATGCTCAGTTGGTATGGGATGAAAGCGAAAATTATTGGGCTGTTCATGACGACTCTGCTGCCACAAAAACTGGAACTCTTTCAAGAATTGCGACATCTAGTTGGCTAGATGCAACTGGTCCTATATCATTCAATTCAACAACAGGTAACCTTTCTCATGACAATGTAACTAGAACAAACGTAGCTACTTCTGAAAGCCCAAGTTTCGGTGGTGTATTCGATGTTGTTGATAGCATTCAGTCAAACACCAAAGGGCATGTGACTCAGGTCGCAACTAGAGCTATAACATTACCAACTCCAGGTAATGCTACTATCACACTCGCCGGAGGGAATGATCTTCACATTAATGAAGCGGATAAAACCTTTACAACTAACCAAGGTTCTAATCAAACTCTAACTCTTGATCATGATGATATAAGTAGAACAAACGTAGCTACTTCTGAAAGCCCAGGATACGGTGGCTCATTTGATGTTGTTGATAGCATTCAGTCAAATGATAGAGGCCATATAACTCAAGTTGCCACAAGAACTATTACACTCCCTTCTTCTGATAACACTAATACTTGGAATGCAAACACCTCAACAGCCGCAGGTTATGTTGCGTCAGGCTCTGGTCAAAATAGTAAAGTTTGGAAAACAAACGCAAGTGGTGAACCGGCATGGCGAGATGATACTGATACAGTATATTCTTTACCAGAAGCTGCAAATGGTACTAGAGGTGGTATACAGATAGGTTATGCTGAAAATGGTCAGAACTATCCTGTTGAACTATCTAGTGAAAAAGCGTATGTTAATGTTCCATGGACTGATAATAATACTACTTATGCTGCAGGTAAGGATCTAGATCTCACTACTGGCACATTCGATATCGAAGCTACTCTTAACCATGTGACTGCTATTACAGTAGCAACCGACACTGACTTTGCTATTACAACATCAGGCACTGGTGAACCATCTGTCATTGGTGCTCAAAATATTTATTTGAAACATGGCGAAAACGTTAATGGTAGTGGTGCTGGCGCTGGCACTTATGAACATGATGCAGTCGTGATAGAAACAAGCGCATCATTAAGTGGTACAGATCGTCCTGCATATCTTAGATTACATAACGCCGATAACAGTATTGCTAATGCTAAAGCCTGTGGATACATACAGTTTTCTGCTGAAAATGATCAGGGTGGTTCCCCTACGGTTGGCGAAACTATCATGTATGCCGAAATACAAGGTATGGTTAATGACCGCTCTAACGGTGAAGAAGATGGCGAGATTAGAATCAGTGTTGCACAGGGAACACAATCTGCATCTTCTTCTCATCTATTACCCGTATTTTCTGCCGCAGGGGAATCTACGTCATCAGTTGCTGGCAATTCTGGATATGCCATTATGAGCAATCCACTAGACTCAGTTAGGGTCTATTGTGGATCTCCTACGGGTCTTGGTGGTGCTACTGAGAGAGATAATCTAAAACTTGAGGCAAGCTACGATATTTTAGTTGAAGCTGAAAATGATATTACACTAAAATCAGAAAACCGAAGGGTTCATTTTACGGGTAGTGGGACCAATACTTCAGCAACTTTTTTTGATGTTGGATTTACTACATCGCCTAGTAGTACAGCCATTCTTCAATCAGAAAATGGAATAGGTATTGGAGCAGATAGTGGACATGCAGGTATATATACAAGCTCAAATAATGGTTATGGAGATATCTATCTCAACAGTGCTAATGGTACTGTTACTCTTTACAACAATGGGTTTAGATCTTCACAGTTAAGCTCTGAGACTCAAGGGGATTTAAAGATTTATACAGATCTGACAAATTCGTTTGATGGATCTAGAACTCTTAACGCTACATTCTCTAATGATGATCTAACAGTTCAAGGTGACATTACATCTGTTTCTGATGTAAGAACCAAAGAGAACATTGAAACTGTTGAGAATAGCTTGGATCTAGTATCACAACTACGTGGTGTGTGGTATAATAAGATTGGTAAAGATGAGCGTAAGGTTGGTGTGATTGCTCAAGAAGTTGAGGAAGTTCTTCCAGAAGTTGTTCATACTGATGCTGAAGGAATGAAAGCTGTTGACTATGGTAAGATGGTTGGTGTACTAATAGAAGCTATCAAAGATTTGAAAGCAGAGATTGAAGAATTAAAGGCGCAATAATATGGCATTTTATGTTGGATCTGACAAAGTAATAGATTCTAATGGACGCTTTGGAGCAGGTCAATCATATAATGAAACAGGCTTTGGTGGTATGATACGATTTGACTCTGATGGTTCGCTATCGTCACCTCTGAGTACGGAA
>Ga0257114_1000578_pt1 | contig 28694 bp, 28 predicted proteins | sample SI112_10mmetaG_FD_190149 | JGI IMG/M metagenome (GOLD analysis project Ga0257114, IMG submission 190149) | Marine microbial communities from Saanich Inlet, British Columbia, Canada - SI112_10m | ecosystem: Environmental > Aquatic > Marine > Inlet | place: Canada: British Columbia | collected...
CGTCAGGATTCATCTTTAAAATCTCATCAACGTTATAATCCGCAGGTACAACAGTCAAATCACAACCAAGATCTTTTAAAATTCTAAGAATATTCTGTTTTATCCCAAAATCATAAGCAATAACTTTGAACGATGACTTTTCACTTTGCTCATTGTTTTCTTGATATATATCAGTTAACCCTTTGTCCCAGCTATACACACTCTTGGTGGTTACTTTTTTTGCAAGATCTGCCCCGAGCAGACCATCAAAGCTTTTAATTTTCTCTTTTGCTGCTTTTAAATCAATTTTACCAGACATTATGCAACCATGCTGTGATCCTTTCGTTCTGAGAATCTTTGTTAACTTTCTTGTATCAATCCCACATATCGCAACAATATTTTGATGCTTTAAGAAATTTTGAAGTGTGTCATTTTTACGCCAACTGTTAGATAGAATTTCACTATCTCTGAAGATTGCCCCAGATGCATGAACTTTAAGTGATTCCATATCCTCGTTATTCACACCAGTATTTCCTATATGAGGATTAGTGAAAGTAATAATTTGGCTATCATACGAAGGATCAGTAAGAATCTCCTGATATCCCGTCATGGAGGTATTGAATACAACTTCGCCAACAGAAAATCCCTCGGCTCCAATGGAATGGCCGCTAAAGGTACTGCCATCTTCTAATAAAAGTATTGCTTCAGAATTATTCAAGGTTATATATGTGTGTTAAAAAAAAAGATGGCTCTCTCGGAGTCATCTTTATTTGTTTTTTTTTAGTTTGCATCTAAAACTAAATAATACGTGAGACTAGCCTCCCTGTCTAATATTTAATACATATTTATACAATTCTTTTTTATTTATATCATTGAACAATCGGATTATATTGACAACCTCGCTAGCAGAGTATTTTTTAGATAACTCTGATATTTTTTTTTCCATTGTTTCTATATTTATTTGTTTGATAGCACTTGTCCCAATTATCATAGTTATTTCACCGGTCAATGGTTCTCTAGAAAATTTTGTTGTTAATTCACTTGCTGTACCAAATAATATCTCTTCATGGATCTTGGTTAACTCTCTCATTATTCCAATATTTGTGTCACCACCGAGAATATCAGTAATATCAGATAATACTGAAATAACCCTGTGTTTGCTCTCAAATATTATTCCAGGCATTGACGATGTCTTGATCTTTAATAGCTGCATCTTTCTCTCTGAAGATTTTTTTGATAAAAATCCTAAAAACATAAAATTATTAATAGGTATTTTAGATACTGATAGCGCTGTTGTTAAAGAACTCGCTCCAGGAATAGGTATAACTTTAAATGATGAACCTATTTCTTTTACTAGCTCAAAACCTGGATCAGATAATGATGGTGTGCCAGCATCAGATACAAGAGATATACTCATCCCTTCTGATAAATCTTGTAAGATTGAACTTCTTTTTCTTTTTTCATTATCCTTATTAAATGTGACGATTCTCTTATTAATATTATATTCACTTAATAATTTTGATGTCCTAGCAGAGCTTTCTGCTAAAACATAATCAGAATTCTTTAGTACCTCTACAGCACGAAATGTCATGTCTTGGAGGTTACCAATTGGTGTTGCAACTATATAAAGGGTACCTAGCATAATTCAGAAAATATATTGTGTTTATTCTTGCTAGGTTATATTGTAGTATAATCAAAGTCCAATGGTAAAATTATGAAAAATATAGAAATAATTAAAAGTAATTTTATTGAAAATCAAAAAATCAACTTGTTATCAGTTGACAAAATATCACCTTCTATTGACTCCGCGGTAAACTGCCTCATTAAAATGATTAATGGCTCAGGAAAATTAATGTCTTGTGGGAATGGTGGGTCTTCTGGTGATGCACAACATATCGCCTCAGAGTTCGTTAATCGATTTGAAATAGAGAGGAAGGAAATGCCAGCAATTTCTCTAAATTCTGATACCACTACTATTACATCTATAGGTAATGACTATGGTTATGAATATATCTTTTCTAAACAGATAAATGCAATAGGCAATGAAAAAGATATTCTGATGGCTTTTACAACTAGTGGTAATTCTAAAAATATTATAGAAGCTATTTATGCTGCAAAAAGGAAGAATATCAAAGTTTTGTTAGTTACTGGCGGTACTGGAGGTAAAGCTAAAGATTTGATTGGGCCTGATGATATAAGTATTATAGTACCCAGTAATAGAACTAGTAGAATTCAAGAGATGACATTAATAGTTATTCATTCTATTTGCGAGTGTATTGATAAATACTGCCAAAACAGATGATTACATATCTCTTTCAGTTTCAGTCAAGCTTGCCTGAAAAGATTCCCGGTTGAATATACGATCAGAATAGTCATCGATAATTTTCTTGTTTTCAGTTATTTCAACGCCAAGGGATTTAATTCTCCATAATAATGGTGCTAAACTACAGTCGACTAAACCAAAGTCATCACTCATAAAAAAACTGTCTGTAATCAGAGGTATAATTTCTAAAAAATAGGATTTTATTTTATCCTTAAAAGCATCTTCCAGTCCGCCGTTTTTATATGCTTTATCAAACTCTGGATACCAGGTATGCTCTATTCTATCTAATGCCAATCTAAATTTTGCTCTAGCGACCGGATCAACAGGTAATAACGGAGGATGAGGAAATCTTTCATCTAAGTATTCAATGATTACTCGAGAATTTTGTAATACGAGATCTCTGTCGACAAGCGTAGGGAAATCATCATATGGGCTTATAAATTTAATTTCTTCGGAAATATTTGAAATATCGACTTCGTGCAGTTCTGCAGATATTTCTTTTTCTTTAATAACGAGTCTTGTCCTATGACTATGTAAACAGTCGGGTAAAGAGAATAATAGTATTGCGGATCTTCTGTTTGCTAATGATGTCATAAATTATTTTACGTCCTTCCAGTATTCAATCTTTAGCAAAAATGCTAAGAATGAAAAAATTGCTAGGAAGAGTATAACCCAAAAACCAATTCTATATCGGTCTAATTGAGCAGGTTCAGACACATAAGCGAGGAAATTGACTAAATCAGTCATCGATTTTTGATATTCCTTATCTGTCATGGTGCCTTTAATGATATATTGATATTGATCTTTTTCTAGGTTAACTGGCTTTTTCAAGCCTTCCATCCAAGATAAAACATGAGGCATACCAACATTAGGATATAATGCATTATTAACACCTAGAGGTCTTGTGTCATCTTTATAGAAAGATGTTAGGAATGTATAAAGCCATTCTGTTCCTCTTGATCTAGCAATTAATGTTAAATCCGGCGGCATAACACCGAACGCTTCTTTAGCTGAATCGGGGTTTACTGCATTTAACATCAGAGATCCGATTTTTGTGGGTTCGCCATTCTTACCTGTGGTAAATATTAAATTATTTTCAATTGTTTCTTTAGAGAGTGAAAGATGATCAATAAATTTAACATAGCGCTGATATTTTAAAGTATGACAACCAAGACAGTTATTAACATAGATTTGAGCACCTCTTTGAAGAGAGGCCTTATTATTTAAGTCTATTAGTACAGGTTTCAATGGAATGGAACCTGTTGCCGCGAAAGTGACAGTAGATGTAAAAATCAAAAGCATGCCTATAAATATTCTAATCATGCATTGTAACTCTTTCTGGTGGCTCTTTAGTTTTTTCATTCGCACTTGTAAAGTATAGAGCTACAAAAAACCCAAAATAAATGAATGTGAATAGTCGCCCAATCCAAGTTAATACGGGAGTAGCAGGATTCATTCCAATATATCCTAAACCAAAAAAACTGATTACGAAAAGCATTAAAAGTACTTTGTATGACATACCTCGGTATCTTATAGATTTTACTGAACACCTATCAATCCAAGGCAGAATAAATAGAACAAAGATTGCGGCACCCATTGCAAGAACTCCTCCAACTTTATCAGGAATAGCACGGAGAATTGCATAAAAAGGTGTGAAATACCATACAGGTACTATATGCTCAGGAGTTTTCAGAGGATCGGCTGGCACAAAATTATCTTTCTCTAGGAAATAACCTCCTAGTTCTGGCATAAAAAATACTACGAATGTAAAAATAAGCAAAAACACAGATAAGCCAAATATATCTTTAACTGTATAATATGGATGAAAAGGAATTCCATCTAACGGGACTCCATTTGTATCTTTATTCTTTTTAATCTCGATTCCGTCAGGGTTATTTGACCCATTGGTATGAAGAGCTGCTAAATGTAAATAAATAAGAGCGAATAATAATAATGGGAGAGCAATTACATGAAACGCAAAAAATCTATTTAGAGTAGCATCTGAAATTACAAAGTCTCCTCTAATCCATAATGCTAAAGATTCTCCAACATATGGAATTGCACCAAATAAAGATATAATTACTTGAGCTCCCCAATATGACATTTGACCCCACGGCAATAAATAGCCCATAAAAGCTTCTGCCATTAAAAGCACAAAAATAAGCATTCCAAAGAGCCATAAAAGCTCTCTAGGGTTTTTGTATGAACCATACAGCATGGCTCTAAACATATGAAGATAAATAACTACAAAAAAGAATGATGCCCCAGTTGAATGCAAGTATCTAATGAGCCAGCCCCATTCTACATCTCTCATTATATATTCTACAGAGGCAAATGCAGAGGCTGCGTCAGGTTTATAATTGATAGTTAAAAAAATCCCAGTAACAATTTGAAGAATGAATATGAAAATAGCTAGAGCACCAAAATAATAAAAGAAATTAAAGTTTTTTGGAGCATAATATTGCGATAAATGATTTTTAACAAAATTACTTACAGGTAATCTTTCGTCAATCCATGCCATAAACTTACTCATTAGCTTTTTTCTCCATCTTCACCAACAATTATTTTGTTATCTGATGCAAAATAATATGGCGGGACTTCTAAATTCGAAGGTGCTGGCATAGCTTTGTGAACTCTGCCAGATAAATCAAATTTCGAACCATGACAAGGACAAAAGAAACCTCCATTCCAATCCAAGCCTAACTCCGCAGATTTGGCATTTGGTTTATATAAAGGGGAACAACCTAGATGAGTGCATACACCTACCAAAACTAAAAATTCTGGATTAATAGATCTATACTTATTTTTTGTGTAAATTGGCTGATGTTCTTCAAGAGATTTTGGGTCACTTAAAACTTTATCATCTTCAAGAGTATTTTTGATCATTTCTTCGGTTCTTCTTACAACCCATACTGGCTTACCTCTCCATTCAACAACTTTATAAGATCCAGGTCTTAATGCTGATACGTCTATTTCTATGGGGGCACCTGCAGCCTTTGCTTTTTCGCTCGGAGACATTGTAGATAAAAATGGGATTACAGCGAATACTCCTCCGACTCCAGCCATTACTTGGGTCAAGTTAGTCAGAAATTTCCTTCTGTTTGATGGTTTATTTGAGTCGCTCATCTGTATTACAAAAAAGTTGGTATTTCTTAATCGCGTATATCCTATCATATATTTAATGATGTGTCTTATAGTAATATATAATATAGTTATTAATTATTTAATATCTTAATTTTTAAGAGGTAAATCAGTAAATGAAAGAAATACGTGGGTATATAATTGTAGGGATAATAACTGCAGTTATTATATATATGATTAGTCCATATATGTTTGGCAATCGCGTTCAAATCAAAGAATCTAGTACCAAACCATTACAAAATAAGGCTCATAGCTATGCTGATGTTTTCAAGAAAGTTAATAAATCGGTAGTCTCAATTTATACAAGAAAATCTACGACCAGTAATAACGTATATTTCATAGACCCTAGAAAAAAAGCGCTTATAAAAAAAGATTACTCACCTTCCGGTCAGGGTTCGGGTGTTATCGTTAGTAATCAAGGTCATGTAATTACTAATTTTCATGTAATTGCAGGCTCAGATGAAATTTTAATTAGAGACTATAATGGTAATGAATATGGTACTGCCATTATAGGCATTGATCCACTGACTGATCTAGCAATATTAAAAATTAATAAAAGTACCATTCCAATCACGCTAGGTAAGATTGAAAATATAAACATTGGAGATATTGCTTTAGCAATAGGTAACCCGCTAGGTGTTGGTCAAACAATAACGTTGGGCATTATTTCTGCAACTGACAAAGAAGTTACACCTAATGCATATGCTTATCAAAGATATGTCCAGACAGATGCAGCTATTAATCCTGGCAATTCAGGAGGAGCATTAGTTAACTCAAATGGTGAATTAATTGGAATAAATACTGCTATAATTTCCATTTCTGGAGGTGCTGATGGTATAGGGTTTGCAATACCAATAGATATTGCAAAGAATGTTATAAGTGAAATAATCGAAAATGGTGAAGTTATTAGAGGCTATGTAGGAATATCAGCTGAACCTAATTATAGAGGCATAGGTATATTGGTTAATGGTGTTGTTTCTAACAGCCCAGCTGACAAAGCCGGTATCAGGGCAAATGATATTATTAAAAAAGTAAATAACATTTCTGTAACTGAAATCAAAGAAATTCAAAAAATAATTGGAATGGTTAGGCCCGGACAAAATTTATCAATGTATATTCAAAGAAATAAAAACATTATGAAAGTGAATGTTTTAGTTTCAAAAATGGACTATAAATCTAGGTAAATTATTTGTCTCTATATTTTGCAGCAAGTGCGTGTGCCTGCAAACCTTCTGACAGTGCAATAGATACAGATATTTTACTCAATGCTGTTGCTGTTTTTCTAGAAATACTTATTAAGCTAGACCTTTTTTGAAAATCATATACACCTAAAGGGGATGAAAATCTTGCAGAGCCAGAAGTGGGTAAAACATGGTTAGGGCCAGCGCAATAATCCCCAAATACTTCAGGAGTGTATTCTCCTAAAAATATGGCACCTGCATTAGTAATCAATTTTAGCAAATCTTTTTTATTTTTTGACATTATTTCTAAATGCTCCGGGGCAATGCGATTAACTATTGATGCAATTTCTTTCATATTTTTTGCTTTAATATACATTCCTCTGGAATTGAAAGATTTTAAAATAATATCTTTTCTAAGCATTGAGGGAAGGATCTTTTCTGCAGACTTATGGACATCATTAAGCAATTTCATGCTTGAGCTAATTAAGATTGGCTGAGCTAACTCATCATGTTCAGCTTGTGAAAATAAATCCATAGCAATCCAGTCTGGTTTATTAGTAGAGTCAGCAACTATAACTATCTCTGAAGGACCAGCTATATTATCTATGCCCACGTCACCAAAAACAGTCTTTTTTGCTAAAGTTACATATATGTTTCCAGGGCCAACAATTTTATCAACTTTACCAATATGCTTCGTACCATATGTCAATGCTGCAATAGCATGAGCTCCACCCATCCTTAATATTGCATCTACTCCGCATAAATCAGCCGCAACAATTGCTAATGCATGATCTTCAATTTGTGATATAGGGCAAGCCATAACTATGTTTTTAACACCCGCAATTTTAGCCGGTATGGTATTCATCAAAACGGTGGATGGGTAAGAAGCTTTTCCGGCAGGAACATATATCCCAACTGTTTCAATCGGAGTAACCTTCTCGCCGAGAATAGTACCGTCTTTTTTGTCACTCCAGCTTTCTGCTTTTTGTTTTTTTGAAAAATCACGAATCCTTTTTATAGATTTTTTTAGATTAGAAACCTGAAGTTTGTCTACATATGTATATGCCTCTTTTATTTCATCAGAAGAAATTAAAATATCTTTAATTCTTTTTATATCATAATTATCAAATTTTTTAATAAAGCCCATTAACGCCTTATCACCATCTTTTCTTATACTTGATATGATTAAATCAACTTTCTTTTGTACTTTTTTATTTGCACTGTCATTAATACCAATCCTGTCTGAAATTTTTTTTTCAAAATCTTTTTTTGATGTATCAATTCTTAGCGGATTAATTTTCATGATATCTTTTTCTTGCTAATAGCATAATCTAGCATATCAATTAGTTCCTCAGTTTCACTCCATCCAATACATGCATCCGTGATACTTTGACCATATACAAGCGTACTCTTAATGCCAATATCTTGTCTCCCTGCTACTAAATTACTCTCTAACATTACTCCACATATTGAATTATTGCCTTCTGAGATTTGATTAGATATATCTTCAATAACTAATCTCTGTTTGGTATGATCTTTTTGACTATTTGCATGACTAGCATCGATCATGATATTGTTCGAAAGTTTATTTTTTATTAGTGACTCAGAAACGTTAGTAATATCTACTTTCTGATAATTAATTTTCTTTCCTCCACGCAATATTATATGACAATCTATATTCCCGGATGTTGAAAAAATAGCTGATTTACCCTCCTTAGTAACAGATAAAAAATTATGAGCTTTACTAGCTGCCTTAATTGCATCAATAGCTATCTGGATGCCACCATCTGTGCCGTTTTTAAAACCTACTGGACAAGACAAACCTGACGCTAGTTCCCTATGACTCTGGCTCTCAGTTGTTCTGGCCCCTATCGCGCCCCAACAAATTACATCGGAAATATACTGAGGACTAATAAGATCTAAATATTCATGTCCTGCTGGTATACCCGACTCTGCTAAATTAATCAGTAATTTTCTAGCAATCTTAATACCTTTATTTATATTAAAACTGTTATCCAGATCCGGATCATTAATTAACCCTTTCCACCCAATAACTGTTCTTGGTTTTTCAAAGTATACTCTCATGATAATAAGAATATTTTTTTCTACCTTTTTTTTAATTTTAAGTAATTTCTCTGCATACTCATGAGCAGCATCGACATCATGAATTGAGCAAGGCCCAACTACTAGAATTAATCTTTCATCTTTTCCATTAAGTATATTGATAATATCTGATCGCGTCTCAACAACGGTATTAATAGCCTTATCTGTCATTGGCAATTGCTTTATCAAATCACTTGGTGATATCAACTCCTTCATCGAAGAAATTTTTAAATCATCTGTTAATTTACTTATTGTCATTATTGATCCAGGTTTATTTTATTAAAAAATTTATTAATTTGCTCTCTATTAACTTTATATGATGTTTTATTAACTATCAGTACAGATGAAATTTTCTCAATAGTCTCTATTTCGACAAGTCCATTCTGCTTTAATGTTTGTCCTGATTCTACAAGGTCAACTATTACATCAGACATACCTAGTACGGAAGCTAATTCTATTGAGCCATAAAGCTTCAAAACAGAACATGGAATACCTTTGCTTTGGAAGTATTTTTTCGTTATAGAAGGGTATTTTGTTGCGACCTTCATGTTACTCATCAACTTAGTACCTTTTTTACCGGCAATCACCATCTTACAAGAAGCAATATTCAAGTCTTTTATTCTTAAATGATTGCTTAAATCAGTTTCCAGCAATGTATCCTTGCCAACAATTCCAAAATCTACCTTCCCCGACTCAATGTATATTGGCACATCACTCGCTCTGACGATTATGATATTTAAATTTTTGTAATTAGTTTCAAAAATGAGCTTTCTAGACTCGAAAGGAGACTCTTTACATTCTACCCCTGAGTTCTTTAAAATTTTTAGAGCTTCCTCTAAAATTCTTCCTTTTGATATTGCTAGTAATAATTTCTTCATTTTATGTCTACTTGTCCTTACATTGGAACTCTATCTATATTGGCTCCAAGTTGTCGTAATTTCTCTTCTATACAATCATATCCTCTGTCTATATGGTATATTCTTTCAATTTCTGTTGTACCCGAAGCTATTAATCCAGCTAATATTAAACTTGCAGAAGCCCTAAGGTCTGTGGCCATTACTGACGCACCTACGAGCTTCTCAATACCTGATATTATTGCACAATTTTTTTCCAACCTTATATCTGCCCCCATTCTAGTCATTTCCTGTACATGCATAAAGCGATTTTCAAAAATATTTTCTTTAATGATGCTGGTTCCTGTTGCAACTGTATTTAATGCTGTCAACTGAGCCTGCATATCTGTAGGGAAAAGCGGGTAAGGTCCTGTTTCAATATCTACCGACATTGGTCTTTTACCTTTCATATCTAAAGTCACGGAATTTTCAGTTGTCGTTACATGAGCCCCAGAATCCTTAAGCTTATCTATAATTGTTCTCACATGAGAAGAAATCGTATTTTTTACAGTAACATGTCCACCGGTTATAGCGGCTGCAACCAAGAAGGTACCTGTCTCAATTCTGTCAGGTAAAGCTGTATAAGATACACCTCTTAATGTGTCCACTCCATCGATCTCAATTATATCTGTACCATGTCCGGTAATTGATGCTCCCATTTTATTTAAGAAATTAGCAAGGTCGACAACTTCCGGCTCTCTTGCAGCATTGGAGATAATTGTTTTACCTTGAGCTAATGTAGAGGCCATCAAAATATTCTCTGTGCCAGTTACAGTTGTTTTTAAAAATCTTATTTCTGAGCCGACTAATTTTTTACTAGATGCTGTAATATATCCATTATCTATATTTATAGATGCTCCCATCTGACTTAAAGCATCAAGATGCATTTCAACTGGCCTAGTTCCAATCGCACACCCTCCAGGCAAAGAAACCTTAGCAGTGCCAAATTTTGCTAATAGTGGCCCTAAGACTAAAATTGACGATCTCATGGTTTTCACTAAATCATAAGGTGCATAGAAGTTATTTATCGTTGAAGAGTCAAGTTTTATATCCATATTGTCATCTAATGTGACGCTTACACCCATTTGACGTAACAGTCTTACAGTGGTGGTAACATCATGAAGATGAGGTATATTTTTAAGAGTTACACATGTATTGGAAGCCATAACAGAAGCACATAGCATTGGTAATACAGCGTTTTTAGCGCCTGAAACAGATACTTCGCCAATTAATGGCACTCCACCTTTTATAATTAATTTATCCATATTTTTCTTTTAAAAACTTCTATGATTCGATATTCTAAATCTTATAAAGAATAATGCCATGATTAAAAATTTTTCACACTTATATTTCTATTCGATTTTAAAAAATCCTAAAAGAATGCTGTTAATTATGTTTGTCATTATGATAGGCATTGGCTCATATACCACAAATTTTAAACTTGATGCATCGGCTGACTCATTGATTCTAGAAAATGATAGTGACCTGCTGACATATAAAGATACTATCCAAAGGTACTCGACCAAAGATTTTATTGTAATGACGTATACACCTAAACAAGGAGAAATATTTGACAGGAATCATCTATTGCTTATTAAAAGACTGAAAGAAAAACTTTTGTCTATAAAGAATATATCATCAGTTGTGTCAATAGTTGATGTTCCTTTGGTTCAAAGTTCTGAAACTTCTTTAACCGAAATGATAAATAATGTGCCAACTATCCTTTCAAAAGACATAGACATAGGTAAAGCGGAAAATGAAATACTTGCTAGTCCAATATATAAAAATCTTATAATCAGTAGTGATGGAACAACAACTGCATTACAAATAAATTTAAAGAGTAATGAAAACCTTATAGCTCTAAATGATCAAAAAAGAATTCTAACTAATAAAAAAATACATAATGATATTTCTGTAGAAGAAGAAATTATTCTTGCAAAAGTAAAACAAGAATATCTTGAAGAAAAAAATTCACATAATGAAGATACACATAAGTTACTGAAATCAGTAAGATTAATTCAAACTCAATTTTCAGAAAAAAATAATGTTGAACTGAGACTTGGTGGAATCCCAATGATTGCAGATGACATGATTATGTATGTGAAAAATGATTTAATTAATTTTGGCCTAGGTGTCTTCCTCTTTATAGTAATAACTCTAATAATTATTTTTAGAAAACTGAAATGGGTTGTTTTACCAATACTAAGCTGTATCTATTCTGTATTATTTATGATCGGACTGCTTGGTCTACTAAACTGGCAAGTAACAGTAATTTCTTCTAATTTTATTTCTCTTATGTTAATTCTAACTTTATCCATGAATATTCATTTAATTGTTAGGTATAGGCAATTATCTTCATCTAGCCCAAGCCAGTATGATGCAATTAGTTTAACAGTCCGACAAATGGTTTGGCCGTGTTTATATACAGCACTTACCACAATAGTAGCGTTTGCATCTCTGATACTAAGCGATATAAAACCGGTGAGTGATTTTGGTTATATGATGACATTTGGGCTAATTGTTACATTCCTGACATCATTTATTCTTCTCCCCTGCATATTATCATTATTAGCAAAAGAAGAAGAAGATAATCATGAAAATAATTCTTTTGGATTTACAAAATTTCTTGCTTACTTAACAATTGATAAAGGCAAATATATTGTCACAACTACACTTATTATTTTTCTATTAACAATTTATGGAGTTTCGCAACTACGTGTTGAAAATAGTTTTATTAATTACTTCAAATCCAATACAGAGATTTATAAAGGGATGAAGCAGATAGATAAAAAATTAGGTGGGACAACACCATTGGATATAGTGATTAAATTCGATGATAAAAAACAAATTTCATATGATGAAGAGTTTGGAGATGGCTTATTAGAGGATGACCAAGATCCTGATTCTCAATGGTTTACTGTTAAAAAAATTGATGAAATTAAAATAGTGCATGACTATTTAGACTCCCTTCCAGAAATCGGTAAAGTACTATCCCTTGCTTCATCTATCAGGGTTGCTGAACAATTAAATGAAAATGAACAATTAAGTGGCATGGAAATGGCCTTGTTATACAAGAGAGTGCCTAAAGAAGTTAAAAGCATGGCTATAGATCCATATATTTCAATAGAAAATAATGAAGCTAGAATCAGCGCAAGAATACTTGACTCCAAAGAAGATATAAGAAGGAATGACTTGATTAATAAAATTGAAAATGACATGGAGAACAAACTAGGATTTGAGAAAGAATCATATTTCCTAACAGGAATATTAATATTGTATAACAATATGCTTCAAAGTTTATTTGACTCTCAAATATTATCTCTTGGCTTTGTGATGATAGGAATCTTCTTTATGTTTTTAATTCTATTTAAGTCAGTAGTGTTGTCCATCATAGGGATAATACCAAATCTATTAGCAGCAACTTTTGTTTTAGGTTTAATGGGACTCATTAATCTTCCATTGGACATGATGACTATCACTATTGCAGCTATAGCAATTGGTATCGCAGTAGATAATAGTATTCATTATATATATAGGTTTAGAGAAGAGTATAGAATCACTAAAAATTATGAATTATCACTATATAAATCACATGATAGTATTGGTAGGGCAATTTTTTTTACAAGCATTACAATCATATTTGGGTTTTCTATTCTAATAATGTCTAATTTTGTTCCAACAGTTATTTTTGGACTATTAACAGGGCTTGCAATGTTAATAGCTTTACTGGCCGTATTAACGCTTTTACCAAAGTTACTTATTTCACTTAAGCCATTTAAAAGCTAGACAAAATAAGAATCAATTTTTCTCTTCAAGACTGCTTATCAAAGAGTTAATTCCGTTCTGATCAATGTGATTGCGAAAATCAGCACGGTAATTCTTTACAAGGCTTATGCCATCTATAGTAATATCATAAACTTTCCATTGATCGGTCTTATTTAGCTTGAGATTATAATTTACAGAAATCTCGCCTTCTGGCAGTAGATATGTTGACTGTACTTTTGCTACTCCTGTTCTCTTACCCTTAAAATATGGTAAGAATGATATCTTCTCCCCATCAAAAGCCGTGAGGGATTTCATATAAGTTCTAACCATTAGTCCTCTAAATGCCAAAACAAATTTTTTCCTCTGATAATCATTCATCGAAAGCCAATTTTTTTTGCCTAGAACTATTTTTGACATTAACAATATATCAAGTTTAGGAGTAATTAACTCATCCACTTTAATCTGCAAAAATTTCTTATCGTTTTCTAACTCTCCCTTATTTTCAGAGATAAACTGAGAAACTTCCTTAACACTTTCTTTCAAAAAGACATCAGGCCTTTCCGCAGCATATATTAGCGTTGATAAAAACAAGAAAAAAGTTATTATATATTTAATTATATTCATAGTTATATGTATAATATATATTATATTAAGTTTCACAGTGAATACAAAATAAAAATCATGAAATACAATTTTTTTCCTATAAACAAAGTCGATCTAACATTGCCACTACTCATGTTTATTGTCCTGTTGCTGACTGGCTGCAGCACAACCAATACATCAAAAGATGACCCATTGGAGCCACTCAATAGAGCAGTATTTAGTTTTAATGAGGTTGTAGATGACAATATACTTCAGCCTGTAGCAAAGACATACAAATACATAACACCAGATCCTGTTGAAACAGGGGTATCCAATTTTTTTGGTAATCTTGGAGAAGTCAGTACAATAGCAAATGATGTTCTTCAACTGAAATTCGGACAAGCTGGTAATGATATTTTAAGATTTTCAATAAATACCACTCTTGGTGTTTTAGGGATATTTGATGTGGCCAGCTCTATAGGCTTGAAGAAAAATAAAGAGGATTTTGGACAAACATTAGGATATTGGGGTATGCCGCAAGGTCCTTATTTAGTCCTCCCTTTTTTTGGGTCTAGTAGCTTTAGAGATGCTCCAGGTCTTTATGCTGATATGGCAATATCTCCAGTTGAACAACTTCATAACAAAGAACAGCTGGCAGCCAAGACATTAAATGTAATCGATATTAGAGCTAGATTATTAAGGGCAACAAGAATTCTTGATACAGCTGCAAAAGATAAATATATATTCATCAGAGAATCTTATCTTCAAAAAAGAGAGCTCGAGGTTAATGATGGTAAAAATGCAGAAAATTTTGAAATTGATGTCGACGAGGTTGATTACTAAACTTAAAATAAGTTTTCTTTATGTATAGCTTAGTTTATCTTTATTTAATTATTGGTCTACTCCTAATTAGCTATGGTGCAAGTCTTCTAGTATCATCTACAGAAAATATTGCCAATAAATTCAATATATCACATTTTATTTCGAGCTTTATTTTTATCGGAATTGCAACATCTGCTCCAGAAATATTTATATCTATAATATCCACTCTAGATGGAAGTGGTAATATAGCAATTGGGAATGCTTTAGGGTCTAACATAGCCAATATATGTTTTGTGTTTGCTTTGACTATTTTATTATTTAGATCAAGGATTTCTAAAAATAATAAAATACTATCTATTGAAACAAAATTTTTTATTATTATTGTAATAATCTTATCTATGCTAATGTATCCCATTCTTAAAGATGGTGTCGTTACAGTTGCTAATTCAATAACTCTTCTGATTTTCTTTACACTATCATATTATCTCTATAAGAAATATTTTTACTTGGATATTGTTGATGCAGGTGAAAACCACAGATATATAAGCAAACTTCGTATTTTCATAGTATTGATAACTGGTCTTACTTTACTTCTGACAGGAACAAAAATATTTTTAGATAGCAGCATAACTATTGCTGAATCATTTGGAATATCTGACTATGTTATTGGGCTCTCAATAACAGCTATTGGTACGAGCTTACCTGAATTAGCATCAAGTATCGAATCAGCTAGAAAAAAGAATTTTGATTTTATTATTGGGAATGTTTTAGGATCCAATATATTCAATATTGCAATTGTAATAAGTATAGTAGGATTCCTAGACAATGGACTTTCTCAAGCCTTATCTGAGTTAAATGTTATCAGAGATATAGCTATGATCTTAATTACAACACTAGGCTTTTATATTATAATCAAGAACTATAATCAATATTTAACTAAAATTTTATGCTTGGTATTGCTGTTTTCTTATATACTCTACCAGTTTAATCTATATGGAATAAACATATGAAAATAGCCAATAAGATATCTATAGCTAAAAAAGTAATCCTTTCTGAATCAACAGCGCTAAAAAATATAGCTAATAAACTTAATAGTAACTTTGATCTAGCATGCAATGCGATTCTGGCCTGTAAAGGGAAAGTTATAACAATTGGTTTGGGAAAATCAGGACATGTAGCTGTTAAGTCTGCAGCAACATTATCAAGCACGGGAACTCCATCTGTATTTTTACATGCTGCCGAAGCACTGCATGGAGATGTTGGTTTGATTAAAAAACTAGATTTGGTAATTTGTTATTCAAATTCTGGCGAAACAAAAGAATTATTGCTTTTATTACCTTTGCTAAAGATATTGAAAGTGACTTTAATTACAATAACGGGAAACAAAAATTCAACTCTAGCAAAATCATCAGATATAATATTAGACTCTAGTGTTAAATCAGAGGCATGTCCTATGAATTTAACTCCTACATCAAGTGTTATATGCGCTATAGGTTTATCTGATGCTTTAGCAATAACACTTCTTAAGAGCAGAGGTTTCACATCCAAAGATTTTGCGAAATCTCATCCCCAGGGAGAGCTAGGTAAGAGACTATTGAAGAAAACTGAAGACATCATGGCAACAAAACACCTCCCTTATTCGCATACAGATATGAAATTAACTAAAGCCATAGATGTTATCACCAAATTTAATTATGGGGTTATTATATCCTTAACGAAAGATAAAAAATTATTAGGGATATTCACAGATGGGGACTTAAGAAGAACTCTAAAAAATAACAATGATATTTCATCCCTCCAACTATATAAAGTAATAAGAAAAAAACCAATTACAATACCAAGGAATTTGATGGCAAGTGAAGCATTAAATATCATGGAGCATAATCAGATCACTTGCTTACCTGTTGTAAATACCGATAAAACAGTTGCAGGATTATTGACCCTCAATCAACTACTTAAATCAGGTATTGAATAATGGATTATAAAAAATATTCTGACTATATGCATTCTATTGACCAAACTATAATAGACAAAGCTAAAAAAATTAAATTATTAATTTTAGATGTAGATGGTGTAATGACTGATGGAGGAATAATACTCTCTGATACTAATTCTGAATCCAAGAAATTCTTTGCTCAGGATGGTCATGGTATTATGATTATCAGAGAATTGGGAATTGAAGTAGCAATAATTAGTGGACGCTATTCGAAAGCTGTAGAGTATCGAGGCAAAGATCTTGGATTTGAAACTATAATTCAAAACTCACGTGATAAACTTGGGGATTATGAAAATACATTTTCTAAAAAATATGACTTAACAGATGTCTGTTTTGTTGGCGATGATGTTGTGGATATTAATTTATTGAAAAGTGTTGGGCTATCCATAACAGTTCCAAATGCAAACTATAATAACCTGATGAAATACTCCGACTGGATGACTCCTAGAAAAGGTGGTAGCGGAGCAGTTAGAGATGTATGTGATCTAATATACTTAGCAAAAAATAAAAAATGAATCCAGTTTTCAGTTACCTCAATAAACTTTCAAGAAAAAATGTAATTATTCTAGGTATATTACTACTATTTACAGTATGGATTAATAATATATTATCTAATGCATTAAATTATAATGATCTAAATTTAGATGAAAAAATTTCTAATCATTTTATAAATAAATTTAAAATGAATGAGACCAATGTGGATGGTGTTATATCTTGGACTTTGCAAGGCGACAAATTAGAAAAATTTCCAAATAGCCTCAGATCTGAAGTAATAAATCCGGTAATGGAAATTAACTCAACAGAAGATGCAAAATGGGTGATAAAAGCTAAGCATGCACTTGATCCAGATTCTCTTTTTAACTCAATTTATCTCACTGAAGATGTAGAATTCAACAAATATGATGAAAATAAAAATAATGAAGTTAATATAATAACTACAGAAGCAGTCATATATCCAGCTACTGAAATCATTGAAACAACTAAGTTTGCGGTAATTACAACGCCAGACTCAAAAACTACCGGTGATGGACTTATAGCTGATATGATAAAGGGTCAAATAAAAATTTTATCTAATGCTAAAAGGTTATCATACACAGGCGATCAATCTCAAGAATTGCAAGGAGATGCAATGATGTATGATTTAGCTAAAAAATCTTGGATTTTACTTAAAAAAGAAAGCCAAGATGATAAAGTAAAGATACAAGATAGGGTTAAAACGATTTTAAAAACAAAAAAAAGAGAAAAAGAATAATATGACTGGGCTAGACTGTATAAACCTTAATAAAAAATATAATGGTAAGACCGTAGTCCACGATATTAGCATTAATTTACAAGCAAATAGCGTGATAGGACTCTTAGGTCCTAACGGAGCTGGTAAAACAACAACATTTTATATGCTGGTCGGACTCATAAAATCTAATAGTGGCACAATAACAATTAATGATGATGACATAACCTCGTTACCTATGCATATGAGATCTGACTTAGGGATTAGTTATCTTCCTCAAGAGGCATCAATATTTAGAAATTTATCAGTGAAAGATAATATATTGGCAATTTTAGAAACAAGGAAGCATCTAACTTCGAGTAAGATTGATGAAAAGTTCCAATCATTAATCAATACCTTAAAAATAGAACATATTCTATCAAATAAAGGAGCAAGTTTATCAGGTGGAGAAAGAAGAAGAGTTGAAATTGCTAGAGCTTTAGCAACGGAGCCAAAATTTTTATTACTAGATGAACCGTTTGCAGGCATAGATCCTCTATCAGTCATAGAAATTCAAAAAATTATTAAAGAACTGGTAAAGTCAAATATAGGTGTTCTTATAACAGATCATAATGTTAGAGAAACACTGAAAGTATGCGATCAAGCATACATTATCAGTGATGGAAAGGTAATAGCGCATGGAAAACCTTCCGAGATTATCAAAGATAAAATTGTTCAGGATGTATATCTTGGTGATAATTTTAAGCTATGAGCGTTAAAGGGAAGCAGAGTTTATCCCTTAACAATAAACTCACAATGACTTTACAAATCCAGTTAGCAATTAAACTACTTCAGCTAAACTCACTTGATTTACAAAAAGAAATAGATGAAAAAATATTGGAGAACCCTTTCTTAGAAAATGAGAATTCTTCCGAGTCTACTGAAGTTACCTCAGAAATACCAATAATGGCATCTAACTATTCTGAGAGGAGTGATGATGATTATGATGCATATGAACAATTATCCAGCTCCCATCAATCCTTGCATGAATATTTGATGTGGCAAATAGGATTATCTCCAATAAACGAAAATGATCAGTTCATAGCATACAACATCGTTGATTATATTAACGACGATGGTTTTCTGACAGAAAGTATAGAAGATCTATATGTTTTATTAAAAAAAAATATAGAAATTACTTTTCAAGAAATATTTGCTGTACTCCATAAGATACAACATCTAGACCCAATTGGTATTGGGGCTACTTCTCTCAAAAATTGTCTATCTATACAGCTTGAACACTATCATAAAGATCATGACTACTATGATTCTGCAAAAAACATAATTGACAAACTAGAAGACGATATAAAACCATCAACTATAAGTTTTGATGCATTTACATCTGAGTTTGAGAAAGAAGATGGCAAATATTTAGCAGCAACAGAGCTTGTCAAATCATTGAACCCAAAACCTGGAAATATAATTTCTAGATCATTGCAGCAAGAACATATTATTCCCGATGTCATTATTTCAAAAAAAGATAATAAATGGCTTACTGAATTAAATCCCTCTATTAATCCAAAGATTAGGATTAATAGAGCATATGAAAATTTAATGAAAAATATATCAAACAAAGAAGACAAGGAATATGTTAAAACAAATTTACAGAATGCTAGGTTTTTTCTTAAAGCACTAAAAAATCGAAATCTTACTATACTCAAAGTTGCCAAAGTTGTATTTAAAAAACAAGTCAGCTTCTTAAATCAAGGTGATATTGCAATGAAGCCTTTGGGGCTAAAGGATATAGCTGCTGAAGTAGATATGCATGAATCAACTATCTCTAGGTCTACAAATAATAAATATGTCCAAACACCACGTGGTGTCTATGAAATGAAACATTTTTTTTCATCAGAAATTAATACAGATTATGGTAAAATGATTTCATCAACAGCCATTAAATCAATGTTAGAAAAAATTATTTCTAAAGAAGACAAGAGTTCACCTTTAAGTGATTCCCAAATAGCTGATAGTCTCAACAAAGGTGGAATAAGAGTAGCGAGAAGAACAATTGCGAAGTATCGAGAAATGTTAGAGATACCTCCATCAAAAAATAGAAAAACAAGAGGTGTTTAAATGGATTTAAATAAATTTTTTTCAGAAGATAGCATACTTATGAACTGTCAATCTAGAAGCAAGAAGAATGTTCTAGAATTGATTAGTCAAATTGCTTCTGGTATCAGCGAAACAAGTGAAGATATAATTTTTCAAAAACTTTATGAGAGAGAGAAATTAGGTACTACTGCATTTGGAAATGGTATAGCAATTCCTCATGCTAGAATAGATAATCTATCAGAAGCTAGAATAATAATATTGATGCTTGAAACAGCAATTGACTTTGATTCAAGTGATGGGAAAAAAGTTGATCTAATTATTTCTTTGTTAGCTCCAAATAATAAAAATGAAATACATATAAAAATATTATCTAAGATAGCGGAAATGCTTGATGATAAGGATTATAGAGAAAAAATAAGAAATTGTTCGAATAAAACAGAAATTAAATCAGTAATTAATAGCTACCAAAAAAACTAAAGACTTTATCTTGAAACTCATGAAACCAAAATTAGTAATTATAACTGGACTATCAGGATCTGGTAAATCCATTGCGCTGAGATCTCTTGAGGACCTGGGTTATTTCTGCATAGATAATCTATCCCCTAAAATGATAATCCAAATCCTTAAAGTCATAAAAGAGTCAAATCAAAAAATATATGAAAAAATAGCTATAAGTATAGATATAAGATCAATAAAAATGGGCGATGATTATCAAAAGTCTATTGATATATTATATTCAGAGTTAATCAAACTAGATTTTAAAAGCACTACGGTATTTCTACATTCATCTATCAAGATATTACTATCAAGATTTAATGCTACAAGAAGATTGCATCCCTTAACAAATAAAAATATAGATTTAAGGACTGCTATTTCAAGTGAAGCAGAAATTATGCAAAGATTAAAAGAAAAATCAGACTTAATTATAGATACAGACAGATTACTACCATTAGATTTAAAAAAAGCAATTGTATCTAAAATTTCAATTATAAAAAATAATAAAGACATGTTGATTCAATTACAGTCATTTGGTTATAAAAATAGTATCCCTAGTGAAAGTGACTTTGTATTTGATGTACGGTGTTTAAAAAATCCATTTTGGAATAAATCACTCAGGGATTTGTCTGGCAAGGATCGCAAAGTTATATCTTTTATTGAATCTGACAAAACCTCAAAAGAGATGTTATTGAGCATTATTCGATTCTTAAATAAATGGATACCAAGTTTCCGAAAAAGTGACCGTAATTACCTAACAATCTCAATAGGCTGCACCGGCGGTCAACATAGATCTGTATATATGACAGAAATGGTTTCTAGACATTTTATTACTAAATATAATATCCTAGTGAAACATAGAGATATAAAATGACAATTGGAATACTACTTTTAACACACAATGATATTGGAGCTCAATTGCTATTAGCTGCAAAATCTACCTATGGATCAGTACCTATAAGAACAGAAGTACTGTCAATTGATCATTATGACCAACCATCTGATTTAACTAATCTGGCTAAGCAATATATCAAACTACTAAATAAGGGAAATGGTGTACTAATATTAACTGATATGTTTGGATCTACCCCTAGCAATATTGCCAGAGAATTTTCTCATTTAAAATCCGTTAATATTGTTGCTGGAATCAATCTATCAATGTTGCTTCATGTGTTTAATTACCCAGAGCTAAATCTAAAAGATCTAACCAAAGCAGCTGTTGAAGGCGGTAAAAATGGAGTGATACAAATCGAAAATGAAAGAAAAAAAAGTAATAATATCAAATAAGCTTGGCTTGCATGCTAGAGCTGCGGCAAAAATAGTTACACTCACTAATAAGTTTCAATCAATAATTGAAATAATTAATAATGATAAAAAAGCAGATGCAAAAAGCATTATGAAAATATTAATGTTAGCAGCACCTCATGGTACGGAAGTAATAATAACTGCTTCAGGAAAAGATGAGTCAGCAGCGATAAAAAGTTTAGAGAATCTAATAAAGGCAAAGTTTGATGAAGAATCCTAGCTCAATTATATTAAAAGGTTTGCCAGTATCAAAAGGTATTGCGATCGGCATATCCCATGTAATGGAACATGGTAATAATGTCATAAAAGAAGAATATATAGACAAGAAATCTATATCTAAAGAAACCAAACGTCTAGAAACAACTTTTAAAAAAACATTGTCGGAATTGAATATTATAAGAAATAAAATAAGTCCATCAATTAAAAAAAATGTAGGGTTATTTCTAGATACACATATACTTCTAGTTAGCGACAAAACATTTTTGGATAACATAAGATTTAGAGTAAAGGAAAGCCTTTGCTCGTCTGAATGGGCAATTCAAAGCGAATACTTGAGCATTAGAGATTCATTCGAAAACATAGAAGATCCATATATCAAGCAAAGAATTGATGATGTGAATCATGTAGTGAAAATATTATTAAAAAATCTCATTATGAAGAAAGCTAAAATGAATATTGTTTCTAAAAATTTCAATAACGTTATCCTTGTCACAGATGATTTAAGCCCAGCAGATGTAATAATAGCTTATGAGTCAAAAGGGTTGGGGCTAATATCAGAATATGGTGGCAGATCATCTCATAGCTCAATTTTAACAAGAAGTTTAGAACTGCCTTCCATAGTTGGTGTTAAGAATGGGCTCAGTATTATTAAACATGGTGATTATTTAATTTTAGATGGGAATGAAGGTTTGATTTTCATTAATCCTGAAAAGGACTTAATAAAATATTATGAAAGTTTAAAGAAAAGTTCCCTTAAAAAGAAAAAACTTCTATCTAGTGTTCTGACTAAAAAAAATATTTCTCTAGATAAAGAAAAGTTAGAAATTATGGCTAATCTAGAACTTCCTCAAGAGTTAAAAATCATAAAAGAAAAAAGCATTGATGGCATTGGTCTTTTTAGAACAGAATACCTATATACAGATAGGACAGATTTCCCAACTGAAAATGAACAGTTTATTGCATACAAACAAATCGTCAAGAAAATGAAAAATAATCCAGTAATATTTAGAACACTTGACATAGGTGCTGATAAGGAAATTCCTGACAATATTAAAACGGGGTCAATAGCTCGTAATCCAGCTCTAGGATTAAGAGGTATTAGATATAGTTTGAGTGATCAATCAGTATTTATTAATCAAATCAAAGCAATCCTCAGAGCTGGACTATATGGAACTATAAAAATAATGCTGCCAATGATTACCAACTTTACAGAAATAAAAGATGCGAAAAATCTAATTAATATTGCAAAAGCTCGTCTTAGAGATGAAAAGAAGAAATTTAATAATAATATTAAAATTGGAATAATGGTTGAAGTGCCATCATGCGCAGTACTTGCTAATAGATTTGCAAAGCATGTGGATTTCTTTTCAATAGGAACAAACGACTTAGTGCAATATACTCTGGCAATAGACAGAGTTGACGAGGAAGTTAATTATTTATATGACCCAATTAACTCAGCTGTTCTTAATCTTATTAAAATAGTTATTGATGCTGGTGCTAAAAATAAAATACCTGTTTCTTTATGCGGCGAGATGGCTGGAGACTCTAACTACACCAAGCTATTACTTGGGCTTGGCTTAAAGTCATTTAGTATGCACCCTAGTGCAATACCAGAAATAAAAAATATTATGATAAACTCAGATGTAAGTAAATTAAAAAAACTTTCTAAAGAGATAATAAACTGTGACTGTGTTATTAAAAAAAATAAATTACTTGATAAAATAAATAGTATCTAATTTACTTAGATTCATTTAATAAAAACTCGATTAAGGCCTTACTAGTAAAGAGTCTATTATGAGCTTGTTGCCATACCCTACTTCTTGAACCGTCAATCACCTCCGCATCTACCTCTTCTCCTCTATGAGCAGGAAGACAGTGCAGAAAAATTGCATCTGACTTAGCTTTATCAAATAAACTTTGATTTATCTGATAGCCCTTAAACAAATGTTTTCTTTTTTCAGATTCATTTTCATCGCCCATGCTTGTCCAAACATCTGTTGTGACTAAATCGCAATCTTCAACAGCTTGTCCAGGGAGATCACATAACTCCACATTATCCTTTGCTAGAGACAACGTTTTGCTATCAGGCTCAAATCCTGATGGTGTCGCAATTTTAAGTTTGAAATTTAAAATTTTTGCTGCATTAATATATGAGTTACACATGTTACAACCATCGCCTATCCAAGCAATCGTCTTCCCCTCTATTGAGCCCCTTTCCTCATAATAAGTTTGCATGTCAGCAAGCAGCTGACAAGGGTGGTACTTTTCAGTTAAACCATTGATTATTGGTACTGTTGAATTCTTCGTTAACTCTTCTACCTCATCATGATCATGTGTTCTAATCATAATTATATCGACCATTCCCGATAAAACTTTTGCTGTATCAGCCAAGTCTTCCCCTCTAGTAATTTGGGTCGTATCTGACGATAAAAAAATTGCATGCCCACCCATCGTTACCATTGCTGTCTCGAAAGCAACTCGTGTTCTGGTAGAATTTTTTTTAAAAATCATGGCCATAGTTTTATTTTGTAGAGAGTTATTAGAAATATTTTTTCTAGATTCCTCTTTGAGCTCGATAGATCTCTCTATCAGCTTAATGAATTCATTTTTATTTATATCCAATAAAGACCTAAAATGTCTCACTTTATTCATATTTAATCTCACCTATAATTTTTCGTAAGGTATTTGCAATTGTATCAGCTTGATCTCTATCAAGAATTAATGGTGGCAACATTCTAATAGTATTCTCCTTTGTTACATTAATTACCAGCCTATTCTCTAATGCATCTTCGACAAGATGCATGCAATTCACTTTTAATTCTATCCCTATCATCAAACCTTTGCATCTTATCTCTTTGATAACGTCAAAGTGTGATAGTTTTTTATTCAATTCTGTTTCTAAATACAATCCTATATCTCTAGCATTTTTACATAAGCTTTTTTTCTTCATAATATCCAATACTGTCAATCCGACTGATGTTGATAAAAAATTTCCACCAAATGTTGATCCATGACTTCCAGGAACTAGTACATCTGCTGCAGCATTGCTAGCTAGGCATGCTCCTATAGGAACACCATTGCCAAGAGCTTTCGCTATAGATATTACATCTGGGATAATTGAGCTATGTTGAAAACCAAACCATTTTCCTGTTCTGCAAAATCCAGACTGTACTTCATCTATCATCAATAACCATTTGGATATATCACAAATAATTCTTAGCTCTTTTAGATAACTTTTATCAGGTATGATAATGCCTCCTTCACCCTGAATAGGCTCAAGTAGTATAGCTACAATATCATCGTGTTTGTCTGATAGTTTTTTAATAGCATCAATATCATTATAAGGAACTCTTAGCAAACCATCCAACAAAGGATAAAAACCTGCATGTGCTTTATCTCCACCTGTTGCTGACAATGCAGCCATAGTTCTGCCATGAAAACTATTTTCCATGACTATAATTTTTGGATTAGTAATTTTTCTATCGTTGCCGTACTTTCTAGCAATCTTAATTGATGCCTCTACGGCTTCTGCTCCAGAATTACAAAAAAAAGTTGATTGCATACCTGACAACTTGCATAGTTTTTCTCCTAACTGTTCTTGCTGCTTAATCATAAAAGCATTTGATGTATGAATTAATGTTTTGGATTGCTGTGAAATTACATCTGCAATCTCAGGATCCGAGTGCCCCAAACTTGTAACGGCTAAGCCACAAAGTGCGTCTAGATATTTATTGTTATCTGAGTCCCATAAATATGCACCTTTGCCCTTAACAAAGGATATATTCTTACGATTGTAAGTATTCATCAAGTAATTCTTCATAATATTCATACAGAAAAAAAATAAAGGGGTATTCTAATACAATAATAGTATAAAACATAACAGTCTTTAAGTTTATTGTGCTATGAGCAATTTTAGGAAATCAGTATATTATGAAAAGATTATACTACTTAAATGGTTAAAAACCCTTGTTTTAACATAATTTTATGTCAAAATACTCTTTAAATAGACAATAATAAAGAACCGGGGAAAATATGAATAAGTTATTTACTGCAGCCGCTATTTTGGCTGTATCTTCATCACTAGCCTTTGCAGGTGGACATGGTATGGATAGTCATTCGTCTCATGCATCTGCTGCTAAATCAGGAAGTGGTGTACATTTTTTTGGTCGTTTATACGTTGGGTATGATAATAAAACGACAGGTGCTGCTGATTCTATCGATAACATTAGAGATAATGATGGGAAAAGTAGATTAGGGATTAAATTTAAAGAAAACTTAGGCGGTATGAGCCTAATTGGGCATGCTGAATGGAAATTCGATATTGCTGATGGCACATCTGGTGCAGATAGCGCTACTGCATGTACAGGCGCGAGAGATTGCCGCACATTTGACTTACATGTTGGAAACTTAGGTTTCTTAACATCGCTTGGTTATATTGGAATAGGTTCTTTTGAATCTCCATATAAACTAATGGGTATGTATGATTCAAATATGGATACTGCACTGGCATTGAATAATCATGGTGGTACCTCTGATGGCTCATTTGGTATAGCTGGAACATGGGATTCTACCATTTCTTATCATGCTGCAATGGGGCCAATGGAAATTGCTTATATGCGTGGTATGGCTGATGATGTTGGTGGTAGTAATGCTGCTAATGTTGCAAAAGGAGACTATGCATTTGGTCTGAAATTAAAAGATATCATGCCTGGCCTAGAGTTTGGTTTTGCTAGATCACACGATAAGAGTGGTGCTTCTAACTACGGTACTAGTAATGATAAATTCTTTGCTTCATTTAAAGTAATGCCTAACATGGGTGTTTTCTATACAAATGAAGATCTTGAAATAGCAGGTTCAAACCATGGTGCAGGTGACATCACAACGATGGGTACTCACTATACTATGGGTAATAACATGATTCAGTTAGTTTACGCTAGCGGAAACATGGATACTGCAACAACTGACTACGATACTGTTAGTATCTCAAATCAAATGAACTTAAGTAAATCTACTAATATAACAATAGGTTATACTAGAAAAGGTATTGAAGGAGCTGGTAGTGCAGTCCGTACTTATGGTCTTGGTTTATTACATAAATTCTAAAGCTAAACAGCTAGAGACTTTTAAAACCCATCTCACATGAGATGGGTTTTTTTATGCATCAATATTCAATTGAAACCATCTTTCCAGTAAAGCTAAATGCCAAAGCTTATTGCCATTCAACTTAGTAAAATATGAATTAGGATTCAGTAACAAAGTATTGATATTGTCTTGATTATAGAGCGCCCTATCAGAACAATTCTTCGAAAGTAAAATTGATCTAACATAATCTAGAAATTTTCCTTCAAGTATTTTTAATGGAGGTACTGGGAAGTAAAACTTATCTCTATAGATTAGATCTTTGCTTAAATATTTTTCGGCAATCTTCTTTAGGTAATATTTTCCACTATTTTGTAATTTTTGAGCAGATGGAATTGATGACATAAACTCTACCAAGTCAATGTCTAGGAAAGGCACTCTAGTCTCCAATCCATGAGCCATAGTCATGCTATCAACTCTTTTAACTGGATCATCAACCACCAATGTCGACAAATCTATTCTTAATGTTTTATCAATATAACTGATATCATCTCTCTGTTGCGCAAATAATCTTTCTATCAGTTCTTCGCTATAATTATTTGATATATACTCTTTTCTAATTGTATTGCAGTAATCATCATGACTACGGTCAAAATAATGTCCCATAAACCTTTCTGAGTCACTACCATTAGCATCATTCATTTTTTCATACCAGAAATACCCGCCAAATAACTCATCTGCTCCTTGACCACTCAATACAACCTTTTGTTTTTTTGAAACTTGATTTGCTAATAAATAAAATGCTGCGGAATCTTGGCTGAACATTGGCTCAGGCATTTCCTTAATAACATTATCAAGTGATTCAAACAAATGATCCTGATTGATATTGTACTTATAATGTTTAGTGTTAAATTGTTTTGAAACAATGTCTGAATAATAAAACTCATCTCCGACCTCATTATCAATTGTTGGGAAACCAATAGAAAAAGTATTAATGTCAGATAATTTGCTCCTAGCTGCCATTGCAACAATCAAACTAGAATCTAATCCTCCAGACAGCAAGACACCTACGTCAACATCAGCTGTGTAGAACCTTTTACCAATTGACTTTATAAGTAATCTCTCTGATTCTTCTAAGATTTCATTTTCCTGGATTTTTTTATTAAGTGCAATGTCATTCAATGAGTAATACTGTTTCTTTGAAATCTGCCCTTTAGAACTAATTGTCATCGAATGCCCTGGCTCTAATTTATATATATTTTTGAATATTGTATTTGGTGCCGGAACAACTGAATGTAAAGTAAATTGATAGTGAAGGCTTTTATGATTAATTTGATTATCATTCTTATCAATTAGTGCTCTCGTGTTAGATGAAAAAGAAAAATATTTTTTATTAATTTTATAATATAGAGGCTTAATACCTAATCTATCTCGCGCTAAAAATAATTCTTTTGTTTCTGAATCAAAAATACAAAATGAGAAAACACCGTCA
>Ga0257114_1000582_pt1 | contig 28557 bp, 24 predicted proteins | sample SI112_10mmetaG_FD_190149 | JGI IMG/M metagenome (GOLD analysis project Ga0257114, IMG submission 190149) | Marine microbial communities from Saanich Inlet, British Columbia, Canada - SI112_10m | ecosystem: Environmental > Aquatic > Marine > Inlet | place: Canada: British Columbia | collected...
GTACGCGGACGGATGTCTTCTTTAATGATGCTCACTGTCGGTCTGACACCTCTTGGTGTTTTGCCTGTTGCCTACTTTGCAGAGTTTTATGGCATTGCCAACACTATGTTTGTAGCTTGTATCATGCTCGTACTGGTGGTGTTGGCCTTTTTCATGCTCAGCCCCACTTTGCGCGAACTGGATAAGGATTCAAGACTGACCGATGTCCATGAGTTGGGTCATTGATAATCACTTAGCGCTGGTAGGTTATAATAAGTTTCAACAATTACTGCCATCACTTAAATACCGAGAATAATCAGGAATGTCCGAAGCCATAGCAAAACCTTCAATGTCGCCCTGGACACCTCTGCGCAATAATCGTGTATTCCTGTTTCTCTGGATTGCCACTCTGGTTTCCAATATCGGCACCTGGATGCATGATGTGGCCGCCGGCTGGCTGGTCACCAGTCTTACTGATTCAGAATTTGTTGTGGCACTGATGCAAACAGCCAGCTCTCTACCCGCCTTCTTTTTATTACTGCCTTCCGGTGCGCTGGCCGACATCCTTGATCGCCGCCTATATCTACTGAGCGCCAATTTTGGCATGGCGTTCGTAGCCATCATGCTCGGTATTCTTACCCTGTCCGGTAATGTTCAGGTCTGGTCATTACTGCTGCTGACCTTGATGATGGGGATTGGCACCGCCATGGTCATGCCGGCCTGGCAATCGATTATTCCGGAAGTAGTCAGTCGTAAAGATCTCCCTGGCGGCATCGCCCTGAATACCATGGGCATGAATATAGCCAGAGTCCTGGGCGCTTTTATTGCCGGTATTATTCTGGCCGTTACCGGTCCTGGTGCAGTATTTGTTACCAACGCCGTCACCTTCTCTTTTATTATCGTGGTACTCATACGCTGGAAACGAAAGCCTCCTGAAACCGCTCTACCTCCTGAGCGTCTTAGTGCCGCGGTGAGAACCGGCCTGCGTTATACCAAGCACTCGCCTGCTTTGCAGTCCACTATTTTTCGCAGTATCGGTTTTTACTTTTTTGCCAGTGTTATGTGGGCGCTGTTTCCTCTTATTGCCCGTGAATTACTTCAGGCTGATGAATTTAAATATGCTGTTTTATTTGGTGCCATCAGTATCGGTGCCATTATTAATGCGATGTTCATCCCACGTCTGCGCGCCCGTTTTAATAATGATCAACTCATTACCGGGGCTTCCCTGGTCTTTGCCTCTGGCATGATCATTACTGCCCTGACACAGATTTATGTGGTGGCACTTTTTACCCTCGCCTTGTGCGGTTCTGCCTGGATCACCGTGATGACCTGCGCGCAAACCGCAGCGCATAACGCTTTACCTAACTGGGTACGTTCGAGAGGGATAGGTGTATTCCTGACCTTTTTTATGGGCTCACTGGCAATTGGCCCTGCGGTTTGGGGAGGCTTGGCACAGCTAACCTCTATTCCTACAGCTATATATACCGCATCCATTTGCCTGGCCATTGCCGCCTTTTTCACACAGCGATGGCCTGTCACTGGCAATGAAACTATGGACCACACGCCATCAAAACACTGGACACTGCCAGAACCGGCTCTGAAAATTCATCCTGGTCAGGGGCCCGTCATGGTCTGTATTAAATACATGGTTGACCCCGATGCCCGGGAAGAATTTCTGCATGCCATGGAGCAGTTAGGTAAAGCCCGCCGCAGGGACGGCGCCTGGGAATGGGGCATTATGGAAAACATCAGTGAACCATTCAGCTTTCAAGAATTTTTTCTGGTAGATTCCTGGCTTGATCATTTGCGCCAGCATGAGAGAATTAGCAAACAGGATGCAATGATCCAGTCCAAAATTCTCGATTTTCTTATCAAGGATTCAGCACCAGTCATTACTCACTACATAAAAAGTAAATAAAGTAAGTAAGGTATAGAAATATTATGTAAGCGCTGGCAGTAATATTTTTAAAAATGTCTGGTCGAGCCCCGTTGCTACTGCTATATATCCCTATGCCTTATACCCCTTTATCAGAAAGCCACTATGAATCCTGAATCTCTGGCAACTTTTATAGTGGCCTCACTTATACTGTCTTTAGCGCCCGGTCCGGATAATATTTTTGTCCTAACCCAGTCAGCGCTTTACGGAAAAAGACCGGGCATTATCATTACGCTTGGTCTTTGTACCGGCCTTATTGCTCATACCACTGCCGTTGCCCTGGGAGTCGCCGCTATATTCTTGGTTAGCGCGAGCGCCTTCACTGTCCTGAAACTGATCGGTGCATGCTACCTGCTTTACCTTGCCTGGCAGGCATGGAAGGCATCAGCCAGTTCTCTGGATAACAGCCTTGGGACCACACTTCCATCTGCTGGTGCCCTTTACCGCCGCGGCATTATCATGAATCTCAGCAACCCCAAAATCGCAATCTTTTTTCTGGCCTTCCTGCCCCAGTTTGCCGACCCTGCAATTGGAAATATGACCTTCCAGTTATTTATTCTGGGGGCTGTTTTTATTCTGGTATCTCTCATAATATTTTGCACCATCGCTTCCCTGTCAGGCTTGATTGCCGAATATTTCAAGCGCTCTAAACATACGCAAACATTACTTAATCGAATTGCAGCATTGGTATTTACCGGTCTCGCCCTCCGGCTGGCCACCGTTACCCGCTGATTTTTTCAGTCCTCTTTCCAATAGCCCAGTAGCTGCCTGATCCTGCCTAAACATGGGCCATTCCTGCGGATTTCTCTACTATATGGAGTGTGTCTCTGCTCACAGAGCAGTCAATAATTGCCATCAACATGAAAAAAACCTCAACAAGCCGTATAATGCCAGCCCGCGCAAAATTTCAGAAGGGAAAATTGCGCGCTTTTCCAGGCAAGCCATGTTGAACCCAGGCCCGGCAAAAAGGCCTTGGCTGATTAATCGGTGGCTCTCGGAATTAAATATCTTTTCAAATAAATATAAAAAAGGATAAACATGGCTAGCGCAAAAAGAGCTAAAAGCAAACTCGTAAAAGAACAACCTGATGATATCTCAAGAGATAACGTTGATACTCATATTGCTGCCTTCCTTGCAGAGGGTGGGAAAATCCAGGAGATTCCCCTGGGAGTAAGTGGTCAGGTTGCCACATCTGGCCCACGGCACATTACTCTGGGCAAACGTCATAGCGGTTAAGACTCTAATTCAAATAATAATAATTACAGGCGCCCGCATTACCCCGCCGGCGACCTTTCAGAAATCTCCTGTACACACAGGACACTGTCAGCAGACAAAAAGGCCCGTTTAACACGGGCCTTATTTTTTTGTGTTGATAATTAATGCCTCGTTGCACAGAAGCACTATAATCAGCACAAGCGAATTCATTGATTCATTTTCCTGATAACTTTTTTAAAGAGTTTTTTCATGAGCAATCAGCCCCGTAAAATTGATTATGATGCAATCAAACATCAGCTTGCTCGTCGAGAGCGCGACGTCCACAAAGGTGATTTCGGCCATGTTCTGGTGATTGGCGGCGACAAGGGCTTTGGCGGAGCCGCCCTGATGGCGGGAGAAAGTGCTGCTCGAAGTGGCGCCGGTTTAATCTCGGTAGCAACTCATCCATTTCACTGCGCAGCCTTTCTGGCGCGCCGCCCTGAACTTATGGTTAAAGCTATCGAGTCAAATGAGGACCTGATCGGCCTTATACCTGCTGCATCCGTCGTGGTGCTAGGCCCGGGATTGGGCCAAAGCGACTGGTCACGTTTATGCCTGAAACTTACCCTGGAAGAACTTGTTAAACATCCGGTTCCCGTGGTGCTGGATGCAGATGCACTGAATTTGCTCAGTGACGGCCTGGCCAAAGATGCCCTCGCAGCCTTGCATGAAATCATCCTCACGCCACACCCTGGCGAGGCTGCCAGATTACTAAATTGCAGCACAACTGATATACAACAGGATCGCCCGGCGGCAGCAAGTAAACTGCAGTCTAGCTTTGGCGGAGTAAGTATTCTGAAAGGCGCGGGCTCGCTTATATGTTACACCCAGGGTGAACGCCAACAAGTAGAGCAATGTGCTCATGGCAATCCCGGTATGGCTTCCGGGGGAATGGGAGACGTGCTGAGCGGGATACTTGGCGGCATGCTGGCACAAGGTTATTCACTCACTGAAAGTGCAAGGCTGGGTGTTTGTATTCACAGTAAGGCCGCCGATATTCAGGCCGGCACTCATGGTGAACGCGGACTCCTTGCCACTGATCTTTTCACCTGTGTTCACCAGCTGGTGAATCCTTGATCACTCCATAAGCGCGTCTATGAGCCACTCTGTATTTCTTGCTGATGAAGCTGCCACTGTGGCCTTTGGTCAGGCTTTGGCCAAAGTGTCCAAAGGCCGCGGCTTGTTCACCTTGAGCGGCAATCTCGGCACCGGCAAAACCACCTTGAGCAGGGGTTTGATTCAATCCTGCGGGCATAGCGGTGCCGTAAAAAGTCCTACCTATACCTTGGTTGAGCCCTACGAAATAGGCACTCAGCGCATTTACCATTTTGATCTATACAGAATGGAGGATCCTGAAGAGCTTGAATTTATTGGCTTGAGGGACTACCTCGAAGAAGATGCTCTGGTACTGATTGAATGGCCAGAAAAGGCCTTTGGTGTTTTGCCAACAGCAGACATTGAATTCAAACTGGCGATTGATAACAGGGGCAGAGTGATTTCCTGGGGCGCCGGGACAGCCCTGGGTGAAGAGATTTCTGCAAGCCTTGAAGCTTCTATTTTGTAAGATCCGACCCGGCCTGGATTAATTGGTCTACAAGGAAGCCTGATTTTTCATCACTTTCAAGCCAAAAACTTTCTAGAAAAACACTAGATATCCTACCTAAATCACTGTAAATTATAATATTTATTGAATTTTCAGTTGGGAAAAGTTGGCAAAAAAGCTAATGAAAAGACTCCTTATCAGGACTATAGCTGCATTTTGCTTAATGATGATAAGCATCATCTCCTATGCTGCCACGGTGGAAACCGTGCGCTCCTATCGGGCACCGGACTATACCCGTCTGGTTTTTGACCTCAGCGCTATAGTCGACCACGAAGTTTTTACCCTCGATAATCCTCAGCGCATCGTTATTGATCTTGCCAATGTGCAACTAAACGCCGACTTTTCTGCCCTTGATCTGGCCGGAACACCGATCAGCAGTATCCGTAGTGCCCCCCGCAATAACAGTGATTATCGTGTGGTCTTTGATCTGACCAGCAAAGTACAGCCGCGCTCATTTCTTCTGGAACCCAACGAGCAGTATGGTAACCGTCTGGTAATTGATTTTTATGACCAGAACAGCCAGGCTAAAAAAACGGTGGTTCGTAAATCCAGCGATGAAATTGTCAACAACAAGCGCGATATTGTGGTGGCCATTTCTGCCGGTCACGGCGGAGAAGATCCCGGAGCCATCGGGGTAAAACGTCTTCAGGAAAAAAAGGTGACACTGGCCATTTCCCGGGAAATAGAAAAACAGATAAACAACACTCCTGGATACAGAGCAGTAATGGTTCGTGATGGCGATTACGGCATGACGCTGGGGCAACGTACCCGCATTGCCCACCAAAACAGTGCCGACTTTTTTATTGCTATTCATGCTGACTCCTACAAAAGCAGTTCAGCGCGCGGCACCACTATTTATGCCCTGTCCCAACGTGGCGCCACCAGTCAGCAGGCGCGCTTGTTGGCAGAAAAGGAAAATGCAGCAGACCTTATTGGCGGTGTGGGAAGTGTCAGATTGGCAGGCATGGATGAAGACCTGCGCAGCGTATTAATTGATCTGAGTATGACTGCCAGCATTGCTGCCAGCCTTGAAGCCGGTAATAAAATTATTTCCTCTGTGGGTAAAGTGACCCGAATGCGACGGACAACTGTCGAGCAAGCCAATTTTGTCGTATTGCGCAGTGCAGACATTCCTTCCCTACTGGTGGAGTCCGGTTATATCACCAACCCCACTGATGCCAGTAATCTGGATTCCAGCAATTGGCGCAAACGCTTTTCAATGGCCATTGTGAATGGCATTACGGCTTATTTTTATGATACACCGCCAAGAGGTACCTTTATCGCATGGCACAAGGAAAACGGTGGCGGGCCGAGCAGTTATACGGTGAGTCGGGGTGATACTTTGTCACAAATTGCAGATCGATTTAATGTTCCAATGGCTACCCTGAAGCAAGCCAACAACATGGACTCCAATAGTATTCGTGTGGGGCAGAAGCTTGTCATTCCCAACGGACTTATCAGCCCCTCTACAATCAGCTTCATTGAACACACCATTGCCAGAGGTGAAACCCTTTCAGAAATCGCTGATGATTATTCAGTATCATTGGCGCGAATCCGCGAAACTAACCAGCTAAATAGTGATACTATTCGGATAGGACAAGTAATTAAAATTCCATCTTCCTGAATAGTCTATGCCTGAATTTAAAAGGCCCCGTATACATCTTCTTAGCCAACGCCTGAGCAACCAGATCGCCGCAGGTGAAGTGGTCGAGCGCCCTGCGTCTGTCGTTAAGGAATTGCTCGAAAACAGTCTCGATGCCGGTGCAGATCGTATTGATATCGAACTGGAAAAAGGCGGCATCAAACTCATCCGTATTCGCGATAATGGCCTGGGTGTAGAAAAAGAAGACCTTCCCCTGGCGCTTAATCGTCACGCCACCAGCAAAATTGCCCAACTGGATGATCTGGAAAGTGTCAGCTCTCTGGGATTTCGCGGTGAGGCTCTGGCAAGTATCAGTTCTGTTTCACGGCTGACAATGATCTCCAGAACACCCGAAGCAAGTGAAGCCTGGAAAGTAGAAACTGAAGGCCGCAACATGGATGCCAATGTCAGCCCGGCCGCTCACCCACCTGGCACCAATGTGGAAGTCAGGGATCTGTTTTTCAATACCCCTGCACGTCGTAAATTTTTACGTACTGAACAAACTGAATACAAGCGCATCTATGAAACTATCAAACGCCTGGCCTTGAGCCGCTTCGATGTAGGCTTTAATGTCCAGCATAACCAGCGCGTCGTGCATCGTTTTGAAAAAGCGGAAAGCGAATCAGACATGAAGCGCCGGGTATCGCAGATTTGTGGCCCAGCCTTTATTGACAACTCGGTCACCATAGACATGGAATCCAGCGGCCTGCGCATGTCAGGCTGGGTAAGCCTGCCCACATTTTCCCGTTCGCAAGCAGACCTGCAATATTTTTATGTCAATGGCCGGGCAATCCGAGACAAACTGGTAAGCCATGCCATCAAGCAGGCTTATCGGGACGTACTGTTTCATGGCCGCCATCCTGCTTTTGTACTTTATCTTGAACTGGAACCTTCATTGGTGGATGTGAATGTGCACCCCACAAAACATGAAGTGCGATTTCGCGATTCACGCCTTGTGCATGACTTTCTGTTTAGCGCCCTGCACCGCTCCCTCGCCAATGTCCGGCCTGAAGACCAGTTTGAATCTTCGGATGTCCAGGCCGGATTTGATCCGGCACACATTCAGGAATCACAGGGAAATTATCAGCAAAATACAATCCGCTATACGGATTTTGGCGGGGGCACCACGCCCTCTTACGACAGAGGTTCTATAAGTCGGGAAGCAATTCAGTCGCAGCTTGGTACATTACGCGACATGGCGGGTACCGGGCAGCCGGATTTTACTCAGCCAATAGAAGAACAGGATATCCCGCCACTGGGTTTTGCCATTGCACAGCTGCATGGTATCTATATCCTCGCTCAAAATACCCATGGACTGGTTGTCGTGGACATGCATGCTGCTCATGAACGTATTACTTATGAATACATGAAGACCTCTATGAGTGATGCCGGAATTAAAAGCCAACCCTTACTGGTTCCTGTATCACTTGCAGTAAGTGAAGGCGAAGCAGATTGTGCTGATGAAAATAAACAGGCGCTGGAAATACTCGGATTGTCCATGGACAGACTTGGCCCCGAAAGCCTGAGCATTCGCCAGGTTCCTGTAATTCTGAAAAGCGCAGATGTGGAGCAACTGGTACGCGATGTCTTATCCGACTTTATCGAGCACGGCAGCAGTGATCGTATTGAAGCGCATAGAGATGAAATTCTATCCACTATGGCATGTCATGGTTCAGTGCGAGCCAACAGGCAGCTGACAATTCCGGAGATGAATTCTTTATTAAGGGATATGGAACGTACGGAACGTTCAGGGCAATGTAATCATGGGCGTCCTACCTGGACGCAGATGTCATTAGGGGATCTGGATAAGTTGTTTTTGCGGGGACAATAAACACAAGGTACAAGGTACAAGGTACATTATAATGGAAGCACGTTTACTTCCTTGCCCCAACATCTTGATATCAATTTTTTCTGAATACTTAAATCCCCGCTGGAATAAAAAGTAATTTCTCCTGGGACTTTATCATTTTTTAGTAAATCTTTTTCTTCCAGCACACTGCCAAGTCGCCTTGCTACTGCATCATCGGTATCGACAATCGCTATATCCGGACCCGCAATTTCTTTTATCTGTGTAGTAAGAAAAGAATAGTGTGTGCAACCCAATACAATAGTATCTACTTTTTTATCAAGCAGTGGCGTGATGTACTCTTTGAGCAAATGATTAATTGCCTGCCAATCTGGAACGACTTGCTCAATATGTTCAACCAGGCCAGAACATGGCTTGGTGATTATTTCTACATCGCCGTCAAAACGACTTTTCAGATCAACAAACTTGTCGCTGGCCAATGTCCCTTCTGTCGCCAGCACACCAATTACACCGCTACTGCTTGCCAGTGCCGCTGGCTTCAATGCCGGCTCCATGCCCACGATGGGCAGATCATAGTCTTCTCGCAACTGAGCCACCGCTGCCGCAGTTGCTGTATTGCAGGCAACGACAACTGCTTTTACCTGATGAGAAAGATAGAAGTCCATCAGATGTCGACTGCGTTGAATAATAAATTCATCGCCTTTGGGTCCGTAGGGAGCAAAAGCAGAATCGGCGACATACAAAATTGATTCCCGCGGATGCAGTTGATGGATTTTTTCAAGAATGGAAAGCCCTCCCACTCCGGAATCAAAAACGCCTACAGGTAAGGATGAACTCATTAGCAATTACCGTTAAGATCAATGGCTGCATTGTATCGTAGGTAAAGAGCAGGGGAATAAAAGAAAAAGGATAAAAGATAAAGGTGGGCGGGTTCAGAGCACCCTGAAAGTTTAGCCCTTTTATCCTTTATCCTTTATCCTTTATCTTAATTATCTACTTCCCGAGCCAACCAGGCATCGAAGGCACACTTGCAGCACACTAAAAACTCAAAATCTCCCCCTCCGATCCTGTGCCTGACCGGTCCTACCGCGGCGGGCAAAACCGGTATCGCCCTTGAACTGGCATGCCACCATAATTACGAAATTATCAGCGTGGACTCGGCACTGGTCTATAAGGGCCTGGATATAGGCTCCGGTAAACCGGATAAACAAACATTGGCTGAAATTCCTCATCATCTGGTGGATATACGCGATCCCGCCAAGCCCTACTCAGCCGCTGAATTCCGCGAAGACGCCATCAAGGCAGCTGAACAAATTTTACAGGCAGGAAAAAAACCTCTACTGGTCGGCGGAACCATGCTTTATTACAAAGTCTTGCGCGACGGATTGGCCCGGATGCCGGCCGCCAATCCAGAGGTTAGAAGCCAAATACTCGATCTTGCCAATGCACAGGGGTGGGATGCCGTACACAAACGACTGCAACAAGTGGATCCCGAATCCGCCGCACGCATACATCCCAATGATCCCCAGCGCCTGATGCGAGCTCTGGAAGTTTATGAAAGTTCTGGCAAAGCACTGACAGAACATCATCGCGATGAAAATGCACAAAAAAACCAATTACCCGACTTTATGTCGAATCTTGTTTTTATAGCGGTGCATCCTGAACAACGCAGCACCCTGCATACACAGATCGCAGAACGCTTTCAGCAAATGCTGGAAGCAGGCTTTATCGATGAAGTGAAAGTTTTATTCGAAAGAGCTGATCTATCTTATGACCTGCCTGCCATTCGCTCGGTAGGATATCGACAGGTCTGGGAATACCTGGATGGGCAATATGATTACCAGACAATGATAGACAAAGGTGTTGCCGCCACACGGCAATTGGCCAAGCGACAACTGACCTGGCTCAGAAGTTGGCCCGACCTGACCCGGATAGAGGTAGAAAAAGAGGATGAAAGTGAAAATATTGTGAAGAAGTGCTTGAAAGTTCACCATCAGACCTCCATTAAGTAGAGGTAGGTAATCCGCAGGCACTATAATCAACGTATTACGAAAAGGATACCGTATAGTAGTATTCATACAAATAACTGGAGAAACACCATGTCAAAAGGGCACTCACTACAAGACCCTTTCCTGAACGTACTGCGAAAGGAGAAAGTTCCAGTAGCTATCTACCTGGTTAGCGGGATTAAACTTCAGGGTCAGATCGAATCATTCGATCAATTCGTTGTTGTGTTGAAAAACACCGTAAACCAAATGGTTTATAAACACGCCATCTCCACTGTTGTGCCAAGTCGCCAAATCCGCGTGCCAATGCAAGGCAGTGAAGACTCCCCTGACGAAGAATCGACAGGCAATACTATCTAACCAGAGTCCTGAACTGGTTCGGTTGAGGTTCTAATATCTTTTTCGAGCGACCCGAAAGTGGAGAGATCGCCATCCTGGTTCAATTGAACCTGGACAGCGAAATGGACACTCCTGACCCCATAGAATTTGAAGAGCTGGCAATATCTGCCGGGGCTTGTCCTGTGGAAATTCTTACAGGTCGCTTGAAGCAGGCCAATGCCCGCTATTTTATTGGCTCTGGCAAGCTGGAAGAAATTGCACAACTGATCCAGTTACATCAGGCAGAAATCGTTCTTTTTGATCATCCACTGTCTCCAAGCCAGGAACGAAACCTGGAAGAAGGTCTTAAATGCCGGGTGATTGACCGTACCGGCCTGATTCTCGACATCTTTGCCCAGCGGGCTCGCTCTTATGAAGGCAAGCTGCAGGTGGAGCTTGCCCAGCTCGAACATTCTGTTACTCGACTGGTTCGCGGCTGGACTCATCTTGATAGGCAAAAAGGCGGTATCGGCATGCGCGGGGCGGGTGAAACCCAGCTGGAAATTGACCAGCGCCTGGTTCGCGTACGCATAAAATCCATCCAGAAAAGCCTTGCCAAAGTTAAAAAGCAGCGCGATCAGGGACGCCGTGCGCGCCAACGGGCAGAAATACCGACGATCTCACTGGTGGGCTATACCAATGCTGGCAAGTCCTCCCTGTTTAATCGCATGAGCGAATCAGATATTTATGTCGCAGATCAGCTCTTTGCCACACTGGATTCTACTTTGCGCAAGATTCAGCTACCCGATCTGGGTAGCGCTATTCTTGTGGACACCGTCGGATTCATACGCAACCTGCCCCACCAACTGGTAGACGCTTTTCGTGCAACGCTGGAAGAGACTACGGAAGCTTCCCTGCTTTTACATGTGATTGACGCCAGTAACGAGGAACACCCTCTGCTAAAAGACCAGGTGGACAAGGTCCTGGAAGAAATTGGCGGCTCGGAGATTCCTACTTTGCTGGTGTATAACAAGATTGATCTACTGGAAAATCAGGAAGTTACGGTAGATCGGGACAAGAACGGCATACCCTGGCGAGTGTGGGTATCTGCAAAATCATCCCTTGGCATGGCGCAATTATTTCAGGCCATCACAGACATTCTGGGTGTGGACTTTGTTGAACCGGAAATAATATTAAGCCCTCAACAGGGGAAATTCCGCGCAAAACTCTATCATCAGAATGTCGTAAAAAAAGAAACTGTGGACGACGAAGGCAATGTTTGTCTGTCTTTGAGACTGCCAAAAGCAGATTTTATCCGCTTATTGCAGGAAGAAAACATCGACCCAGCCCTCTATGTTGAGCAGGCTCATCCTGACGATGACTACCTTGAGACTATTCATAACCCGGCTACTTGAGCCAATCTGACATAAGACCAGAATATTGAATGCATGCAAGCAGTACTATGACTGGCGAAACCTGTATTAAAAGGCTCCAAAATTCGGTAAAATCCCGCTTCGCGTTTGTACGAAACAACAAATTCATTTTTCTAAAAAAATAGATTCTTATTTAATGGAATCAGGAGACATTAATGGCCTGGAACGAACCTGACAAGGATGACGATCGCAAGGATGACCCTTGGAGCAATCGTCCTGGCGGCAATGACCAGGGACCTCCAGATATTGAAGAACTGGTGAACTCCATCATTAAAAAAATATCCGCGCTTTTTGGCGGTAGTAAAGGTGGCAGTGGCGGTTCCGGAAGCGAAGGTGGTGGCGATTCCATCTCCGGCGGCCTGGTAGTTGGTGTTCTGGTCATACTGGCCATCATCTGGGTAGGCGCAGGGTTTTATACTGTCGACGAGCAGGAACGAGGCGTAGTACTGCGCTTCGGCGTTGCTCAGGAAGCCGTGGTCCTGCCAGGACTGCACTGGAATCCACCGCTTGTTGATGAAGTCACCCTGATCAATGTCACGCGCGTTTATGACCGCGACTTCAGTAATACCATGTTGACTGAAGACGACAATATCATTGATATCACCATGTCCGTGCAATATGTGATTACCAATGCCCGCGACTATTATCTTGAAGTAGAGGACCCTGAAATGTCATTGCAGCATGCTGCAGAATCAGCAATCCGTCATATTGTTGGCAGTTCCACCATGGATAATGCGATTACCACGGGCCGTGAACAGATTGCCCAGGACACCATGGTGCGTCTGCAAAATTACCTGGATGTTTACGGTACAGGAATCACAATAAGCCAGGTCAATATTGACCAGTCCCTGCCCCCGCAGCAGGTGCGTAATGCTTTCGATGACGTGATCAAGGCAGATGAAGACAGTGAGTCCTACCAGAACGAGGCCCGCGCCTATGCCAACACCGTTGTACCACGCGCGCGTGGTAACGCGCTGCGTCAGACTGCTGATGCCAGTGCTTACCGGGAAAATGTGATTGCCAGGGCAGAAGGTGAAGCCCGACGCTTTACGCAGTTACTGGTGGAATACGAAAAAGCCCCTGAAGTTACCCGGGAAAGACTCTATCTGGATGCCCTGCAGACGGTGATGAGCAACGCAACCAAGGTGATGATTGATGTCGAAGGCGGCGGTAATAATATGATGGTGTTACCACTTGACCAGCTTATGCAATCATCGCGTCAGCGAGCCACGGAAGTCAGCGGCTCATTTGAAGGCGCCAACGATTTCCAGTTACGCAACCTTAACAATCAGGTGCCCGCAAGATCCGCACCGGTAAGAGGAGCTGCACGATGAAAAATTCAACACTTTTTACCCTGATTGCCATGGCACTGGGTTTGATCATTGCCTACAACTGCCTGTATGTGGTCAAAGAAATAGACCGCGCAGTGCTACTGACCTTTGGCGAAGTAACCAATTTTGATGTTCCTCCCGGCATTCATGGCAAAATGCCCGGCGTACACACCGTGCTTAAATTTGATGGTCGCATGCAAACACTGGATGCTCCGGCGCAGAGTTTCCTGACGGCGGAAAAGGAATACCTGGAAGTGGATTCCTATGCCAAATGGCGCGTACATAACACTGCCGATTATTACCGTGCTACCTCAGGTGATGAAAGCCGGGCTAACAACCTGCTGGCCCAGCGCATCAATACAGGCCTGCGCAACCAGTTCGGCACACGTACGGTTCATGAAGTGGTATCCGGGGAAAGAGACTCCCTGATGACTGAACTGACAGAAGAATTGAACACCATTGCCCAAAACGAATTTGGTATCGAAGTCATCGACATCCGCGTCAAGAAAATTGACTTGCCTCCTAATGTCAGTGAATCCGTGTATCAGCGCATGAACACTGAACGACAGGAAGAAGCCCGCGAGCTACGCTCCACCGGTGAAGAACTCGCAGAAGGTATTCGGGCAGAAGCCGATCGTGAAAGCGTCGTTATAGAAGCCAACGCCTATCGTGATGCTGAATATATTCGCGGTGAAGGCGATGCCACGGCATCAGCTACTTACGCCGAAGCATTTAATCAGGATGCTGAATTCTATGGCTTCACTCGTAGTTTAAATGCCTACATAGATACCTTTAGTGACTATGGTGATGTCCTGGTAATCAGCCCTGATAGTGATTTTTTCAAATATTTGAACAAAAGCACTCAATCTGATTAATGTGGGATGAAATAGGAATAGCCTTCAGTCTCATGTTAGTGATTGAAGGTATAATCCCTTTTTTATATCCAGGCCGTTGGCGCAAACTGGTGGCAACGCTTGCAGAAATTAGCGATTCTTCCCTGCGCCTGATTGGACTGGGAAGTATGATTACAGGCATAGCACTGCTGTACTTTATTAATTAGTTTTTTAACACGGCCCTGAAATACGATGACCAAGGCAAACCGCTGGCTGTTACCAGACGGCGTTGATGAAATTTTGCCGCCCCAGGCAAATCAACTGGAAACCCTGCGCAGGGATATTCTGGATCTTTACAGCACCTGGGGATATGAGCTGGTCATGACGCCACTCATTGAATTCCTCGACTCCCTGCTTATACTTCCAAGTAACGCACTGCAATTACAAACCTTTAAAATCGTGGACCAGCTCACTGGCCGTGGCATGGGTGTACGGGCAGATATTACTTCTCAGGTAGCCAGAATCGACTCCCATGTCCTTCAACGCGAAGCGCCTACCCGCCTGTGTTATGCGGACAGTGTTCTGCACACAATTCCGCAAAGTTTACTGGGTTCTCGCAGCCCACTAAAAATCGGTGCCGAGATTTATGGCCATCGGGGAATTGAAAGCGACATTGAAGTGATCAGTTTGATGCTCCACACCTTGCAGCAGGCAGGCATCGACAAAGCCCAGCTGGCGCTGGGGCATGTGAATATTTACCGCTCACTCACCAGAGATGCCGATCTTGCACCGGAACTGGAAGAGAAGCTTTTTGCTGCCTTGCAGAGAAAATCAACCAGTGAAATTGAACAGCTGCTGCAAGATGCATCGGTTGAGCGAACACTTATTGATAATATTAAAAGTCTGTCTACGCTTAATGGCGATGCCAGCGTACTTGATCATGCCCTTGATGAGATCAAAACCAAGGCACCTGAAGTCAAGAAAAGCCTCGAACAGTTGCAACAGATTGCTGCTGTTATCAACCAGCGTTTTCCTGAGCAATCCCTGTATTTTGATCTGGGTGAGTTGCGGGGTTATGAATATCACACGGGCGTAGTTTTTGCCGCTTATGTCAGCAGTTATGGAGAAGCCATTGCCAATGGCGGTCGTTATGATGATATTGGTGAAGGTTTTGGCAGAGCAAGGGCGGCAACCGGATTTGATGCTGATCTGAAAATTCTCCTCGCTCAGGGCAAGAAAACTTTTGCGCCTGCAAAACGTATTTTTGCACCTGCTGACGATGATCCTGCACTACAAGCGACAATTGATTCACTGCGTCTGAAAGGACAGCACGTTATCAGTGCTTTCCCGGGGCAGTCAGAATCTGCTACCGAAATGGGATGCGAGTTTGAGTTGGTGAATACTGACGGAAGCTGGCAGGTAAATCCCCTTAAATAATTTATTTTCTTTTAACTCTCATTGAACTAGTAAGGCTTAATAATGGGAAAAAGTGTTGTTGTGCTCGGCACCCAGTGGGGTGACGAAGGTAAAGGTAAGATTGTTGATCTGTTAACGGACAAAGCGTCGAACGTCGTGCGTTTCCAGGGCGGTCATAATGCTGGCCATACTCTGGTCATTAACGGCGAAAAAACCGTGCTGCATTTACTCCCCTCAGGAATTCTGCGTGAAAATGTCATTAACGTTATCGGTAATGGCGTTGTGGTTTCTCCAGAGGCCCTGCTCAAGGAAATTGATGAACTGGAAATGAAATCAGCTCCAGTGGTGAACAGACTAAAGATCAGTGCCGCTTGTCCTTTAATCTTGCCTTACCATGTTGCACTCGACCTAGCCCGCGAAGCTAAACGCGGCAATAATAAAATCGGCACCACAGGTCGTGGCATTGGACCAGCCTATGAAGACAAAGTCGCGCGTCGCGGTATCCGCATGGGCGAACTGCTCAATGAAAAACATTTTGCCGAGAAACTGCTTGAAGTTCTCGACTATCACAATTTTGTTCTGAGCAATTATTTCAAGGCTGAAGCATGTGACTACCAGAAAACGCTGAATGAAACCCTGAGCATGGGCCAGCGTATCAAACCCATGGTGGCTGATACGATAGAGATTCTTCATACAGCGCGTAAAAATGGTGAGAACATATTATTTGAAGGAGCCCAGGGCTCGCTTCTCGATGTTGACCATGGCACCTATCCCTTTGTCACTTCATCCAATACCACGGCAGGCAGTACTGCCACTGGCAGCGGCTTTGGCCCACTTTATCTGGATTATGTGCTGGGTATTACCAAGGCCTATACCACACGCGTAGGCAGCGGCCCTTTCCCCACTGAATTATTCGATGAAGTTGGAGAGATGCTATTCACAGTTGGAAAAGAGCTGGGTGCATCCACTGGCAGAAACCGGCGCTGCGGCTGGTTTGATGCAGTAATCCTGAAAATGTCTATTCGCATCAATTCTGTATCAGGAATCTGCCTCACCAAGCTGGATGTTCTTGACGATCTCGAAACAGTGAAGGTTTGTACCGGCTATAAAGGCGTTGATGCCAATTCCATGACCTGTCTAACCAGCTTCGATAGCTATGACAGTCTTGAACCAATATATGAAGAATTACCTGGCTGGTCTGAATCCACTGCTGGCGCGAAGTCTCTGGATGATCTTCCTGAAAACGCGATCAACTACATTCGTTTTATTGAGGAGAAAATCGAGGCACCAGTGGATATAATTTCTACCGGCCCGGATCGGGAAGAGACTATTATTCTTAATCATCCTTTTAATTAGTTTCGGATTAAGGAAAAAAGATAAAGGATAAAGGGGCCGAAACTTTCTAGAAACCTGGACCACTTTTATCCTTTTTCCTTTTTCCTAATAACTTTTATCTAGCTCAAAATCCGGAGCCTTTTAATGGCCCAAGCCAACTCAGTAAAATCAATTATCTACGCCCTGGTGGCAAACTTTGCTATTGCTATCGCCAAGCTTGTCGCGGCTTTTATCACCAACTCAGGCTCCATGATGGCGGAAAGTATTCACTCTTTTGCGGATTGCGGAAACCAGGGTTTACTGTTGCTGGGTGTAAAAAATGCCAAGCGCCCTCCTGACCTGAAACATCCACTGGGTTACGGCAAAACGGTTTATTTCTGGTCTTTCATTGTCGCCATCATGCTCTTTAGTATGGGTGGCTTATTTTCTATTTACGAAGGCAGTCACAAACTGCATGAAACCGACGGACTATCCTCTCCGTTAATTGCCATCGGTGTGCTGGTATTTGCCATTATTGCGGAAAGCTTATCCCTGGCCGGATGCATGAGGGAAATTAATAAAGTGAGAGGAATACGGTCTTACTATCGCTGGTTCAAGGAAACCCGTCAAAGTGAGTTGATGGTCATTTTTGGTGAAGATATCGCCGCCCTTTTCGGCCTGGTGTTTGCGCTTCTCGCGGTCACTCTTACCATGATCACTGGCAACCCTATTTACGATGCATTTGGCAGCATTGTGATTGGTATCCTGCTGCTGATTATAGCTATTTTAATTGGCAAGGAAGTGAAAGACCTGATCATAGGTCAAGGTGTGGAAACAACAAAATATGACGCCATGATCAGTTTATTGAACGAACAGGAAAGTATTGATGAAGTCTATAACCTGCTCACCCTGCAATTAGGTAGTGATGTAATGGTAGCCATCAAAGCGCGCATGACACCGCAGCCTTCAGATACTGAGCTGATTCACGCCATTAATAAATGTGAAGAAAAATTTCGTCACGCTTTCCCGGAAGTGGTGTGGTGTTTCTTTGAGCCGGATTTGAAAGACTAGGAGGAAGGAGCTTAACAATTATTTTTTTGAGTTTTGGGAGTCAATACTTTTTTAGTTTTTAACTTGGATTTCATTCGCGGTTGAAACCGCTCCTACAAGCCGGACATCGCTACGCTCTTCCGGCCTACTACTTTTATCTTCCATCTTTTATCTTGTACCTTGTACCTTGTAACTTGCGACTATCTTAAAACCTGAATCGTAATCCTACCCACGCCGCCCTCGGCGCACCAACACCAAGAAAAATCGGCGTATCATCAATGTTCGATATCACTTTCGTTGGATCCTCTCCCAGGATGCCAAAATTTTCATAGTCTTTATCCAGGGCATTGGTGACACGCGCAAAAAGGGAAAAGTTATCGCCGAGACTGTATTGCGCTCGCAGATTGACCAACATATAACCATCAACCTTATCCAGATCATTACTCTCATCACCACGCAGGTATTGGCTGGCGTTATAAATTGCTTCAACGCCAAGCACCAGATTACCGAGCTGATAATCACCACCTATCTTGAGCAGACTTTCCGGAATGCCGGGAATGTGATCGCCACTAGTAACAGGGACAACACCTTCTTCATCTGCGGCGGGGTGATTAGGACTAAGCACATCGAAATTATCTTCAAAGGTTGCCTGTATCACTGATAAAGATGCGTACCAGTCGAACTGATCAAGACTGCCGCTCACCGCTGACTCAAGTCCCCAGCGTTTTGTCTGATCAACATTGGCAAACAGACCAGTAGATCTGCCCGTGGTCTGAAATAAAATATCATCATCATTGGTAGTATGGAAAAGGCCCAGCTGATAATCCATGGAGGCAACATCACCACGCATTCCCAACTCCAGGTTTTTAGTTACCACATCATCAAGAGGCGGATCTGCCAGGAAGGCATTGGGCAGCCGGCATTCAAAATCAATATCGTCCGGGTCTTCACCCGCGGCGTTGGCAAACTCCTGTGCCAGGGTGAAGACACCTTCATTACAGGCCAGTTCGATAGGCGTCGGGACCCGATTCGACTCACTATAGGAAGCGTAAACATTCATAGTTTCTGTCGCATCATAGGTGATGCCAACGGTGGGATTAAAACGTGTAAATTGATGATCGCCATTAAGCTCGGGGCGCTCGCCCGAACGATCACGCAAACTAATGTCGGTATCGTTATAACGCCCGCCGAATGTCAGGGTCAGTCTGTTGCTTAAATCCAGCATATTCAAAAAATACAGGCTGAATACTTCAGACACTGTTTTGATTTGCGTTGCCTGCTCGTCCAAAAAGGAACCGACACCAAGGTTTTCAGTGCTGCGCGTCAGAGGATCAAGGCGGGACAATTCCACCACGGCATTAAATTTTGTATTGCCCTTCAGATAGCTACCGCCCACGGTAAGCTGACTGGGAAAACCAAAAAAATCCTGAGTAAAAATAAACTTGCCATCAAGTCCTTCCATTTCCTGACGACGATTACTGAGATTATTAATCGCCTCATCACTAAGAGTTCCAGTACCGGATAATTCTGAGCTTATATCTTCCGGCTCGAAGTCTTCAGCATCAAGACCATTAATCAGTGCTTGTTGCGCAATAAGCCTTTCCAGGTCATCCAGACTATTGATGCTACTTTCTTGCCCTGCACAGATATCATCCAGCTCAATTCCAAGCTCACCCTTAAGATCCTCTTCCAGCTCCTCAAAATCTTCAAACAGAGACTGTGCTCCTCCGGCATAAGCACATAAACCATATTCTGAGGCATCACCATTAAAAGAAGACGTGCGGTTCTTACGCCAGAATGCTGAACCAGCAAACTGAATTTCAGGTGTCAGGAAGTGGGTAGTATCCAGTGTCACCATGTCCATCAGGTTATTTGTAATATCCGGGGCAGTAAAAATGGCATCTCTTTGTAGCGCCATCAGACCTAAAGGTGCGGGTCCATTACCTCGTAAATCACTGTCACCGCGCTGGTAGGTTAAATCAAGCGTGGAATATTCCTCATTACGCCAGCTAATGGCGCTATAAAAATTAATGTTTTCAGAGGCTGAAAAGGGACGCCAGCCATCTTCTTCAAAACGTGACAAGTTTAAGTAATATCCCAGTTCACCATCATTGCCGCCGCTTTCAATATTGGCGACAGTTCTGTTCCAGGAGCCACTATAAATTTCTGCCTGGTTACCACTGAAATTGAAACCATTTTTCATATTCAACACCAGTGCACCACCCAGCGTATTCAGTCCAAACAAGGGATCAGAACCGCTAATCAGGTCAATGCTGCTTACCGCAGACTCGGGTAGTAAATCCCAGTTCACCGAATCCCCTAATGGCTCATTAATGCGCGCACCATTCTGATAAACCGCTATGCCCTGCGGTAAACCTAATAATGGTGAAGCAGTAAAGCCACGAAACAATAAATCCGGCTGTAGAGGATTATTCTGTGCAGAATTGATATTAACGCCAGGAGTTTTGTGATTGAGGTAATCGGTCAGATCCAGGCTTTGCGCCTGTTGCAAATCGTTACTGCCAATGCTTCTTACTGCAAAAGGGATTTTATTGATATCCACACCCAGCCCGGAACCCGGTGTTGTTCCGATGACAGTAATTTCTTCAATAACTGTGCCGCCATTTTCCTGGGCAAGAAGACTTCCTGCCTGTAACAACAATACCCATGAAAAAATCACAGCAGGTATTCTGACCTTATCGAGAGCTCGACACGAAGCCCGATAGTAACCGCGCATTAATTCCCCTGGAAAATGGAAGGTAAAAAAGAAAATCGATTATATCAGCTTCTGCTTTTCTTGCCTTGGATGCTGATCCCGATTTTTTACCGTAAGCAGGCGCTAAACAGCGTTTTTAAAAGCAATCCTAAATCTGAATAATGCCATTGCTGATAGCCAGCTTTACCAGTTCAGTGGTGCTGCTAACGGCGAGCTTTTCCTTGATCTGGGTCTGGTAGTTAGCCACTGTTTTTACGCTTAGTGAAAGGTCACTGGCAATGTCGTTAGCATTAAGCCCTTCAGCAAACAGGCAGAATATTTGAAACTCACGATGAGAAAGATTTGACAGCGCCGACCCTTTACCCAGCTTATGCTGCACATTCATTTCATTCTTCAACCCAGGTTCGATATAAATCTCCCCCTTGGCAATCTTGTGCACAGCTTCAATCAGCACATTGGGGGCATTATTCTTGGTGATATACCCTGCAGCTCCTGCTTCCAAAGCATGCTCTACAAAACTTACGTTGTCGTGCATGGTAAACACCAGAATATAAATTTCAGGGTTTTTAGCTTTGATACGACGAATGGCTTCCAGCCCCCCCATACCTGGCATGGAAAGATCCATCACAATTACATCAGGATTGAGTTCCCTGGCTTGCTGGTTGGCCTCTTCGCCACTTTCCAGTTCGGCAATGACTTCAATTTTCGGATCATTCTCAAGCAGCAATCGATAGCCCGTGCGCACCACCGCATGGTCATCAACCAATATTATCCTTAACTTGTTAATAGTCACTCGACCTCCTCCTGAAGTAGCTTACTCTGGGAAATTCTATATGAATTGACACGCCTCTACCGGGCTTACTGGCAAGTTCAAATTCACCTTGTAGAAAAGTGACCCTGTCCCTTATTCCGTTCAATCCCATGTTTCGGGTCATTGCATTCATGGAAAAACCTATACCATCATCCACTATCAGTAAGGAGATAATCTCATTACCGCTCAAGGTAATACTGACATTTTCTGCCCTGGCGTATTTTGAAATATTGGTCAGCGCCTCCTGCACAATACGATAAAGGTTTATTTGCTGTTCTTCATGTAGCTGTGAGAATTCACCTTCAAATCGATAACGACAAAAAGTATCCTAGTGATGCACATTCCAGTCATCCATCATTTGTGACAAGGCCGCTGTCAGTCCGAGCTCATCCAGAACAAAAGGACGTAGGTTGGTCATTAATTTGCGAACGCTGTCGTAAGCTGTGTCGGCGATCTCTTCAATATTTTGTACGCTCTTAGACGTAAGCGGATCAGACTCCAGGGATCTTCCCGCAATAGAAACAGCAATGGCTTTGATAGCGCTTACAGATTGACCCAGACTGTCATGGAGTTCCTGAGCCAGGTGGCGCCTTTCCTGTTCCTGTACCGTTATGGATTTACGCGTTAAGCGTTCATTCTCTGACTTGGTGCTGCCAAGCCTGTTAGTCAGATGATTGATGTGATCGGAAATTTTCCTAAGCTCGGGCAAACTGGATCCAGAAATACGCCGACTAAAATCACCTAACTCCACTTGCTCCAGCACATAAATTATCGAATCAACAGGCCTCATCCAGCGCTTGGTGAAATAGATAACAGCCGCTATCAATGACACCAGAAACAAGAATGAAGTCACAAGGCGATTACGCGTTTCTAACCATACATCTTCTATCTCATCACCGGGATCGACATACAGGCTGACAGTATCGCCGTTGCTCTGCTGGAATGTTTTTATTTCAGCTTTGGTGTCAGGATAGACCATTGCGATATACCAGCCTGGTGCATTGATTTGACCAAGCAAATATTCGCTATCCTGCGAGCTTTCAGAATTAGCAGATTGAATCTGAATATCAATATGGCGGATATCTTCCAGGGCCATCAACTGCTGTAATAATGCTGGCCTGTCTTCCAGATTAAAATTTAAATCAGAGCCATTTTGCATAATAGCGAACATATTGTTCACCAGTTCAGTAATGGACTCTTCCTCTTGCCGGATTTTTATGTCAGCAACATTAGTAGATCTTAATGTCTGGAAAACAATGGCAATCACAAAAAATATGAGGAGGATAATGCCGAGACGAATCTGTAAATTAAATTTATCCATATTTTTGTTTTTAGACCCTCTGCCCTGATCTATCCATTAGAGTCAGTCCTTTCCATCCCAAACCTGGATTGCTTCTGTATTGTCAGCACTAAACCCTTTTACATCCAGCGCCTCCTGCCAGCGTTTATGTACCAGTTTCGATAAGGGCGCGTTCATACCAACAGCATCACAAAGCTCATTGGCAATACCAACATCCTTCACCAGCAGACCGAGGGCAAATCCGGTTGAAAACTTCTCATCAATCACATGGTCTTTCATCACTTTATCTGACATAAAAGTATGCCCTGTAGAAACGTTCACTACATCGATGAAAGTATTTAGATCCAGACCAAAACGTTTAGCCGTCAGCAAGGCTTCCGAGGTTGCCACAAATGATGTCGCAGCAATCAGATTATTCAAGGCCTTGGTTGCATGGCCTGATCCAACACTGCCGGTCTCAAACAACTGTTCGCCCATACAGCGCAGTAAAGGTTTGGCTCTTTCCAGAATATCATGATCATTAGCCCCTATCATGATGGCTAATGACCCCAGTTCCGCTCTGGCCACGCCACCGGACACTGGCGCATCGATTAAAATCACACTATGTTTTACCAGTTCTTCTCCCAGGGCTACTGTACCTGTTGGTTCCGCAGAGCTCATATCGATAACCACGCATTCTGCCTTCACATTTTTGATAAAGGCCCCGTCTTCTGTTTCCAGCAACACTTCTCTTACCACGTGTCCATTGGGCAACATGGTGATGACAAAATCCATGTCCGCAAGATCTGCCAGACTGGCAGCAGAGTTCGCCCCGGTTTCCACGGCAAAACTTTCCGAGCGCACACTGTCCAGATCAAAAACTGTAAGATTGTAGCCCGCGTTAAAAATATTCATGGCCATGGGCCAACCCATGTTGCCAATGCCGATAAATCCTACTTTGATAGTTGTTAAACCGTCCAATTTTTACTCCTGCTACTTAATTTCAATGTTGGTTTTCTTAATATTTCAGGCGATCACATCGCCCAGGTGAAGCCAGAGCTGTTACTTATCCAGGTCCATGCTGCCAAGCACTTCTTTAGCCGCATTAAACGCTTCTACGCCGCTGGGTATGCCGGCATACACGGCACTATGAATCAGAATTGCACGAATCTCTTCCACCGAGACGCCATTAGCAATCGCCCCTTTGATGTGTACTTTCAACTGGTTTGGCTTGGTCAAGGCGGTAAGCACTGCAAGAGTGAGCATGCTGCGCGTTTTCCGATCAAGCGTATCCTCTGCCCAGACTTCGCCAAAACAATACTTGGTGACCAGGTCTTCAAAAGGTCGATTGAATTGCGTTGCATTTTTTTCACGTGCCTCGGCTATCTCTGGCCCCCACATTTCCACTGCCACGTTATAGCCGGCTTCATAGACCTTATCACTCATTACCTATCTCCATTCATAAAGTTCAATTTTAAAAATCATCATGTTTAATATTCGCTGATGTCTGTTTCCCGGATTTCAGTCAGGGACTAACATACTTAATTCTATGCTCAATTTGTATGTTTTAGTGAAAATAAGCCACCAGGGGTAATAGGTAAATCCGATTGCCACAGGGGGTTATCAGTTACCTTAAAAAGGCTACTATAATAGGATAGCGATAATAACTAGTGGAATTCCCGCCCAATGGCAGTAAAGCAGCCCCAATCCCTGCAGCAAACACCTCTTTATGACCTCCACCTGGAGCTCGACGCTCGTATGGTGCCCTTTGCTGGCTACCAAATGCCTGTGCAATTTGAAGGCGTGAAAGCCGAGCATCTGCACACACGTATGGCGGCAGGCTTATTTGATGTTTCTCATATGGGGCAGGTTATTGTTCAGGGTAATAATGCGGATGAAATGCTGGAATCTCTGGTTCCCGCTGACTTGAAAGATTTGCCGCTTAACAAACAGGTTTACACACAGCTGTTGAATACTGATGGCTGCATCATTGATGATCTGATGATTGCCCGGCTGGATAATGACTGTTTTTCATTGGTAATCAATGCTGCCTGCAAGGAAAAAGATTTGCACTGGCTCAGGGCCAATCTTGAATCTCTGACTATTGATGAACAAAACGATAAGGCCTTATTAGCCTTGCAAGGTCCTGCTGCCGCCGATGTGCTGGCGGATCTCTTTCCTGAATCACACCCCCTTAAATTCATGCATGCTTGTGAAAGCCGATACGATCACGTCCCTGTTTACATCACTCGTGCCGGTTACACCGGTGAGGATGGTTTTGAAATTTCCTTACCTGCTGACAAAGCAGATTCACTGGCCCGACAACTGCTGGCCTTCCATGATGTCAAAGCCATAGGTTTAGGCGCGCGCGACACTCTACGTCTGGAAGCAGGCCTTTGTTTATATGGTCATGATCTGGATGAAACCACCACGCCTGTCAGTGCGGCGCTGGCATGGAGTATTGGCAAGGCCCGGCGCAAAGATGGCGCCAGAGCAGGAGGTTTTCCGGGAGACAAGCTTATCCTGGATGAAATGGACAAGGGCTCCGCAACCAAAAGGGTTGGCCTGCATATCGAAGGCCGCGCTCCGGTACGAGAAGGGGCAGAGCTTGTAGATGAGGATCATCAATGTATCGGAAAAGTCACCAGTGGTGGTTATGGGCCAAGTGTGGAAGCACCTATTGCCATGGGCTACGTTGAAAGTCCCTTGGCTAAACAGGGACTCAGTCTTTTCGCCATGGTGAGAGGCAAGGCCCTACCTGTCTCAGTGACAACGCTGCCTTTTGTGCTGCATCGTTACGTGAAATAAGCTGCTGTGGGTTATTTTTTATCGGAGTAAAACCAAGTCATGTCAGAGTCAAAAATGTTGAATAACAGCGAGTTTATTTCCCGTCACATAGGCCCTGATGTTGCGGAACAGGAAGAAATGCTGACAGCCCTAGGTTACACAGACATGGACTCCTTCATTAACGATGTAATCCCCGCCTCCATTCACCTGGATAATCCTCTTGCCCTGCATGATGCGCTTGGCGAACCCTTGAATGAAGCCACCGCTCTGGCGCAACTGAGAGAGATTGCCGACAAAAACAGGCTTTCCAAAACCTGGATTGGTCAGGGCTATTACAACTGCCATACTCCCAGCGTTATCCTGCGCAACCTCCTGGAAAATCCAGCCTGGTATACTGCGTACACACCTTACCAGCCGGAGATATCACAGGGTCGTCTGGAAGCGCTGTTAAATTTTCAGACCATGGTATGTGATCTGAGCGGCCTGGATATAGCCAACGCCTCTCTGCTCGATGAAGGCACAGCTGCCGCAGAAGCCATGGCTCTTTGCCGGCGCATGAGCAAGACAAAGGGCAATGTATTTTTTATTGATGAAGACTGTCTGCCGCAAACCATTGCTGTACTGAAAACCCGGGCAAAGCCTTTGGGATTTGAACTGCTTATTGGCAAGCCCGATGATTCTGTAAACCATGACTGTTTCGGTATACTTTTACAGTACCCGGGCGCCAGCGGTGCAGTCCGCGATTATACCGAGCTGATTGCTGCGAACCATGAAAATGGCGCTCTGGCGGTTATGGCGGCCGATATTCTGAGCCTGTGCCTGCTGAAATCTCCCGGCGCCATGGGGGCAGATGTGGCGGTTGGCAGTACCCAGCGCTTTGGTGTCCCGCCCGGTTTCGGGGGTCCTCATGCTGCCTATATGTCCTGCCATGAAAATTTCAAACGTTCTCTGCCTGGCCGTCTGGTCGGTGTTTCTCAGGATGTCCATGGAAATCCGGCTCATCGCCTGGCCCTGCAGACTCGTGAACAACATATCCGCAGAGAGAAGGCCACCAGTAATATCTGTACGGCGCAGGTATTGCTTGCGGTTATCGCAGGAATGTACGCGGTTTACCATGGACCGGAAGGACTCAGACAAATTGCTCAACGGGTCCATAATCTTGCCTGCAAACTAGGCGCCGGAATCAAGGCTCAGGGAACCAATGTGGTAAATTCTACCTTCTTTGACACCCTCACGCTGGCAACGGGTGAGCAGACCCTGGCTATCCATATGGCTGCCAGAGAGCAAGACATTAATCTTCGGGAAATTGATGACAAGCACCTTGGCATTTCAATAGATGAAACCACAACTGAAAAAGATATAGTCGCTTTATTGTCATTGTTTGGCTGTAAGGACATAACAACCGAGTCACTCTCGACAATACCGGCAGCCTTGCTTCGTGAGGATCAAATTCTCACTCATTCAGTGTTCAATACCTATCATTCAGAAACAGAAATGATGCGTTACCTGCGCAAACTGGCCGATCGGGATATCGCACTGGACCGTGCCATGATTCCTCTTGGCTCCTGCACCATGAAACTTAATGCTGCCTCGGAAATGCTACCGGTCACCTGGCCGGCTTTTGCGGCCATGCATCCTTTTGTACCCAGCGATCAGGCACAAGGCTATTTATTAATGATCAATGAGCTGGAATCCATGCTCTGTAAAATCACCGGTTATGATGCTATTTCCCTGCAGCCCAATGCTGGCTCCCAGGGAGAGTTTTCCGGACTGCTGGCTATTCGCGGCTACCATGACAGTCGCGGAGAGAATCATCGCAACATCTGCCTTATCCCTGCCTCTGCCCATGGCACCAACCCGGCATCAGCACAAATGTGTGGCATGCAGGTCGTTGTAGTAGCCTGTGACAAGGAAGGGAATGTAGATATTGATGATCTAAGGGAAAAGTCTGTCACCAACAGCGACAATCTGGCCGCTATTATGATTACCTACCCGTCCACCCATGGTGTGTTCGAAGCCCAGGTCACCGAGGTTTGTGACATCGTGCATGAGCATGGCGGTCAGGTTTACATTGACGGCGCCAATCTGAATGCTATGGTGGGTCATGTTGAACCCGGCAACATTGGCGGCGATGTCAGCCATCTGAATCTTCACAAAACATTCTGCATTCCTCATGGTGGCGGTGGCCCCGGGGTTGGACCTATAGGCGTTAAGTCTCACCTGACACCATTCTTGCCAGGGCATGGCACATTGGATAACAAAAACAATGCAGTGGCCTCTGCGGCTTATGGTAGCGCCAGTATTCTTCCCATAACCTGGATGTATCTGAAAATGATGGGCGGTGCCGGCCTCAAGCAGGCAACTGAAGTGGCAATTCTCAATGCCAACTACCTGGCGAGAAATCTGGCAGCCGACTACCCCATTTTGTACTCCGGCAAGAATGACCTTGTCGCGCATGAATGTATTATAGATTTGCGCCCCATCAAGGAGAGCACCGGCATCAGCGTTGAAGATGTAGCAAAACGACTGATTGATTATGGATTTCATGCTCCTACTATGTCGTTTCCTGTGGCTGGTACTCTGATGATCGAACCCACGGAAAGTGAATCCAAACAGGAAATTGACCGTTTCATTAGTGCCATGCACTGCATCAGGGAAGAGATTCAGGCAGTGGCCGACGGCTCAATTAATGCACAGGAAAGCCCGCTGCATAATGCCCCCCATACCGCCGCTAGTTTATTAAAAGAAGAATGGACTTTGCCTTACAGTCGCGAGGCAGCGGCTTTCCCCATGGCAGAGTTAAAAGACAACAAGTACTGGCCGCCAGTGGGGCGCATTGATCAGGTTTATGGGGATCGGCATTTGGTGTGTTCGTGTCCGCCGGTTGCGGAATACGAAGAGGAATGAAAAAAGATAAAGGATAAAGGGGGGGTAAATATTTACCTAAGCCTGATAGCTTCTCTAGCTCACTTTTATCTTTTATCTTTTATCCTTGCTCTTATAAACGATTATCCTGACAGTAATACTCGGGGGGATCGCCGC
>Ga0257114_1000584_pt1 | contig 28524 bp, 26 predicted proteins | sample SI112_10mmetaG_FD_190149 | JGI IMG/M metagenome (GOLD analysis project Ga0257114, IMG submission 190149) | Marine microbial communities from Saanich Inlet, British Columbia, Canada - SI112_10m | ecosystem: Environmental > Aquatic > Marine > Inlet | place: Canada: British Columbia | collected...
CAGATTGAAAGCCCCTATCCTAAGACCCCGCTTCTTGGACCATGGGCCTTTAGTATTAGCCTTGTAAATTCATTCGGGCGTAATTTTGTTTGGATGGTCATCTCTATTGGCGCATTAATTTCACGCTGAACCGTGCCGCTGCTCTCACTGAGTGGCGTTAATTATTGAGCGCAGAGATTCAGGCTGCGCTAGCAATCTGATGCGAGTTCGCGTTAGTTTGACAGAACCCTGGCGGCACTAAGGCTCTATAGGCGAGCAACGGTGCCCAACCTTGTAGTTCGATAATTTGGCCTAACATCGTTTCCGTCAAAGTCGCTCTGATTTGTTCGGCGCTAGCTTCGTCAAACAGATTATTCACTTCGGTTGGGTCTGATTGCAAATTATAAAATTCACCCCAATTTTCACCCTGCCTGATCGACATGCGGTGACGATCAGGCACCACGGTTCGAACCCTTTGGAGTTTGTTAAAGCCAGTCATCAGCCGTTGACTGTCTTCTTCAACAATTATCGCGTCGACTGGAACCAGAAGCAAAAAGATCGCGCCCTTTCGGTCCGTTAAAGGCTGAATTCCAGCCCGCGCAAGAATCCTGGCAAAGATATCTATTGAAAATAAGAATATAAAACTTCAAGTCAGGCAGACATGTAGGGATGATACCTCACGGAACCTCAGCCTTGGAGCAATGACCGCAGGACTGGTTAACCCAAGTTTTGGAAACCGCTGGAATAACCTTTGGAACGCGATTTGCGCTTCAACTCGAGCCAAAGCATTGCCGGCGCAAATATGGACCCCCAAACCAAAGGATAAATGCCTGTTTGGACGCCGCGAGATGTCAAAACGATCTGGGTTTGGAAACTGGGACGGATCACGATTGGCGGCATTGATCATCATATGGACAGTAGTATCTGCTGGTATAGTGACGCCCGACAATATCTGATCTGATTTTGCCTGACGGTTGTTAATCTGGATTGGTGCCTGATAGCGCAGTACCTCTTCCACCATCGGCTCAATAAGATCTGGGCTTTTGGAGAGAAGATCAATTTGATCAGGGTTATGCAGCATTTCATGGATACCATGGCTGATCATATTAGTGGATGTTTCGTGCCCCGCATTGAGCATGAAAATACATTGATGCAACAATTCAACTTCTGTGAGACGTTTACCATCTGCTTCCGCATCCGCTAAAATGGTTAGAACCTCTGTGTCATGTGCGTCATGAGGATTCGCACGCTTATATGCAATGAGATCACGTAAATATTGTTTAAAATCGATAACAGCTTGATTTCCATCATCAAGCTGTTTTTGAACTAATGTTGGCTCTAGTGCGGTAAGTATTGAGTTAGCCCATCCCCGAATTAATTCACGATCTTGGCGAGGAACGCCCAAAAGATCGCAAACTACTTCAATTGGAAGGCGGAATGAAAATTCTTCGACAACTTCCATCTTACCCTGATCTTCAAAGCGATCTAAATATTCATCTACCAAGCCAGTAATCCTAGGTACAAAGGCTGCCAATGCTTTTCGGGTGAAAGCAGATTGGAAAAGGTTGCGAATACGCGTGTGGTCTGGCGGATCGATAAAAACAATACTGTTTGTATGATGCTCGAAAAGGGGCGTATTTCCAAATTTTGTGTTGAACACAGACTGTTTGTCAGACGACCAAATCAAAGGGTCCCGATATGTTTGGACAATGTCGGCGTAACAGGTTAGGACGACTGTCCCATCACTATTTTTATGAACAGGCGAATGTGCTCGGAGTTCTGCTAGGACACGGTAAGGATCTGCGAGGTATTCCTCAGAGACATTTTGTAAATCAAACCTAACACTCATGATATTTAGATATCCAATTAAAGCATCGAATTTGGTAAATAAAGTATAATTGAAGGAATAAACACTAACAGTGCAAGACGAATAATATCAACAATCCAAAAAGGAGTTACCCCCTTGAAAATTGTTGCCGTTGATACATCCCCAATCACACCTTTAAGTACAAAAACATTCAAGCCAACAGGTGGAGTGATGAGGCTTATTTCTGTTACAACAACAACGATTATACCAAACCAAATTGGATCAAAACCCAAACTTGTAACCAAAGGAAAGAAGATTGGCACTGTTAACAAAAGCATGGACAAGCTTTCAAAAACACACCCTAAAACAAGGTAAATAACTAAAATCATTAACATAACAAGCATAGGAGAAAGTTCAGCTGAAGATACTAAAAACCGCAAAGCTTCGGGCAGACCAGCCATATTAACAAAATTGGAAAATATCCACGCACCTATTAGCACAGCAAACAGTGCAGCAGTTGTCTGAACTGTCTCTATCAAAACCTGCAGCGTTTTTGAAAAATTGAGCTTGCCGCGAGACACTGCAATTAAAAATGCTCCCGCAGCGCCCATGCCTGCCGCTTCGGTTGGGGAAAAAGTAAGGTTGAGCGGCCAGATGTTAAGGACCCCATACAGCCCACCAATAACAATAAAAAATAATAGTAGAACAGCCCATACGCCACGCAACGCTTGGAGGCGGTCAACTAGGCTGCTGCGTTCTCCAGCTGGCCCAGCTTTGGGATTTCGGATGATCGTGTAGCGCACGGCAACTAGATACAAAACAACCCCAAGCAGTCCTGGTATTATCCCAGCAATAAACAATTTACCAATGCTTGTCTCAGTCAAAAGCCCATAAATAACCAGGATAACTGAGGGGGGGATCAGGATTCCTAAAGTTCCACCAGCAGCAATGGATGCAGTCGAGAGACTGTCATCATAGTTGTATTTGCGCATTTGAGGCATTGCAACTTTTGACATAGTTGCTGCTGTCGCTAACGACGATCCGCAAATTGCAGAAAACCCAGCGCATGCCACAATAGTAGCCATTGCTAGCCCACCCCTTAGATGCCCTAGAAAGACGTAGGATACTTGATACAGCTCTTTCGATAGACCCCCTTTGTTCACAAAAAGCCCCATAAGTATGAAGAGTGGTACAACGGAAAGTCCATAATCTTGTGATGTGTCAATGATTATTCTACCGACCATAGAGATTGATGCCCTAACTCCACGAATATCAGCGTAACCGGCAAAGCCAACCAGCCCCATCGCAAGGGCAATCGGCATACGCAAGAAAACTAAAAAAAGAACTACACCGAGTCCAACGATAGAGATGAGCATCAGACCGGACCTTTTACTGCGGATAAAATTAACAAAATTGCGCGAGCTAAGAACGTGAGGGCAGTTAGAAAAGTAAATACGGCAATAAACCAGCCGATATAATGCTGTGGGAGATTGAGATACTCTGTTACGTCACCGAAACCTCTGGCGCGTTCAGCCAATTCCCAAACACGTTTAGCAGGCCAAATCAGGATAACCCCACAGGTCATATCAATTGCGATGTCACGAATTATGGCAAGCCTGCGAGAAAACAATGGGTCTAATAGGTCGACGACAATATTGTTCCCTTTCCAGCTTATAATAGGCAGCGACGAGAAAACAATAATCGCAATAAGCAACCGAGTAAGTTCGGTGGCTGATTCAATAGGATTACCAAATAAGCTGCGTAGTATGACGTCAGCAAAAGTCATAGTCATGAGTATGAAAAGGGCACTTGCAGCAAGCCATGTCGGCAGAACAGCTATATAGCGCCAAAACCCAGTCTGCCTAAAAGACATGTCCCAGGCGGCCTCTGACGATGGTTTTCTAACTTCTAGCTTATTCATTTTAATGCATCCAATTTGTGTGATAAGGCCCAATAGTGGGCCTTATCAAGTAAGCCTTCATTAGATTGAAGATGCCGCCATATTATTCAGCTGCCATTTGCTCTTTAATAAATGCGTGAGCTGCAGTTGCATCAACACCTTTTGCACTCACTTCTGCAATGACTTTTGTAATTAAAGGGCCAGTCATTGCTTGCCATTTAGTTGCATCCGCAGCCGAAGCTTTGGTCAAGTTATTGTCCGAATTTTCGTTTAGCGCTGCCATACCCGCTGTGTCGATCTTATCCCAAGCTTTACCGGCTGCGCGCGACAAGTTTTCTCCAAACACTTTGCTAAGAGCCATGCGGTCCACATCAGACAAATTGTCGAAGGTATCTTGGTTCATAATAACAGCGAAAGATCCACGATAAAAACCACCAGGTACTTGGTATGTATTCTTGGCTACTTCAAATAGTTTAAAGCTTTTCTTTGCCTCCATGGGCATCATAACTCCGTCAGCTGAGTTTGAAGCTAATGTTTCATAAACTTTTGGAGCAGGAACCCGGATACCTGTTGCGCCCAGTGCTGCACCAACATCGCCGGATACCCCTCCCCCGAGCCGCAGTTTCATGCCAGCTATGTCTTCCAAAGAAGATATTTGCGCATTGGAATGTAAAGCCCCTGGGCCATGGGTCATCATCGCCAATACTTTGACGCCCTTATGTTCGCCTAACCCAGCAAAGAATTTATCGTAGGCGCGCCAACTTGCAACTGAAGCTGCTTCTGCATTGCCTTGGTAACCTGGCAGTTCGATCATTTTTGTTGATACAAAACGGCCTGGAGAGTAACCGTGGAAAATCCATGTAATATCTGCTGCACCATCAAGAATTAGATCAAATTGTGCGGGTGGAGAACCCAGCCCATACTTAATTTCGGCACTCACGCGGCCATTTGTTGCATCCTCCATTGCCTTGGTCAATTCTGGAAACATTATCGCGTTCATGCCATGGGTGGGTGGTGCCCAAGATGAAATTGTCAGGGTGGTGTCGGCGGCATACGCGGCAATAGATGCTACAGAAAATGCGGCGGCGGCAATGCCCGTTTTAATTAAATGGCTCATTGTGTATCTTCTCCCTTTTGTTTGAGGTTTATGTAAAAAGTTTAGCTATTTGCTTTGACCACGGAATTGCCATTTGTGAAATTGACCACCTGGCGGACAAATGACAGCATTATGATTGGTTATTTTGCAATCTCTCTTCCAGGTACTCCTGCAGAAATTTCAATAGCCGTTTGTTGCAATGCAGCTGCATACCTTTCGACGGCTCGCTCCATTTCCATTGCTTTAGTAACCCAGATAATTGACAGGCAACCGATAGCACGTTCATCAGAAATAATTGGTACTGAAAGGCTAGAAGTTTTAGGCCTAAACGTTTGCGGCCCACGAGTAGCAAATCCTTGTTTTAAATAAATATTAAGATTATTTTCGAGCCACTCCTCCTGTAAAAATGGCAAATCTTCCACAACATTTTCTGCTCGGAGCAAATCAATTATTATTTCACGCTCCTGTCCCGCACAGACTGACAGATACGCTCGTCCAGATGAAGAGCGTAGCATAGGTAAGGAATAGCCAATCATGCCTGGGTCGACCGATAGTGGACTACGGCTATGAGTGGATTCTTGAATTATCATATGCGCGTCTTCATAAGTGGAAAGATCAACTGGCCATGCGTGCGCATCAGTAAATTTAACCAAACTTGGGGCGGCTACTTGGCAAAGCTGCGAACGTGTCGATGAGCTGTCCCCTAAGGTGGCCGCCAGCGGCGATAAACGCACACGAGAGTCGCTTCCAGAATAAAGAACATAACCGTCTTCTTCCAGTGTATTGAGTAGGCGATAAACTGTCGTACGAGGCAACCCTAATTCAAGGGCTATCTCACCGACGCGGGCTGCGCCCACTCTGTTTAATAACCGCATAATATTTAGCCCACGTGAAAGAGCCCGCACGTTATCAGGACCTGACGACATTTAACCTGCCCAATCTCAGGCAAACGAGATGTTCGCCTAGGCTTTTAGTTTCATCCCGCAACTATGGTTTGGTCAATAGCACCAAAAATACTTTTTCCTTCACTGTTGAGCATTTCAAATCTAATGGTGTCCCCTGGATTCATGAATCGAGTGGTAGCCTTGCCATTCTGTATGGTCTCAATCATACGCTTTTCCGCCAAGCAGTTGGAACCCACTTCTTCGTTATTTTCATTACTAACCGTCCCCGAACCAATTATGGTACCGGCTGCCAGATTTCTGGTACGGGCTGCATGTGCTATTAAATCTGTGAACTCAAAGCTAAGGTCTTTGCCGGCATCTACTATCCCGAACTGATTGCCATTATAAGTCGTTATTAATGGTAAGTTAATGCGGCCGCCGGTCCATGCTGCACCCAGCTCGTCCGGTGTAACGCAAACGGGTGAAAAGGCGCTGGCAGGTTTTGATTGAAAAAAGCCAAAACCTTTTACTAATTCTGGGCGCATAATATTGCGCAGGCTGATATCATTACATAACATTATCAGCTTTATATGCGACTTGGCTTGCTCGGGAGAGCAACCCATGGGTACATCATCTGTAATAACGGCTATTTCACCCTCAAAATCTAGGCCCCAGTCCTTTTCAACACACGGTATGGGATCAACTGGCCCAAGAAACCCGTCACTGCCTCCTTGATAAAGCATTGGGTCTGTCTCAGAGTTTTCAGGCATCTCAGCACCGCGGGCTTTGCGTACCAGCCGCATGTGGCTTAAATAGGCACTGCCATCAGCCCATTGAAATGCGCGTGGTAAGGGAGAAGCCAAAGCTCTGGGGTCATATGGAATAGTTTCGACCTCAAAAGCCTCCATTTTATCATTAAGAGCCCGCAGCAAAGGCTCAGTGACCCTCCAGTCTTCGATAGCATCACGAACGCTTTTAACAACAGATGTTGCTAGAACCATGCGTGACAAATCTCGGGATACTACAACTGGCGTGCCATCACGGCCACCAATCTTCAAGGACGCAAGCTTCATAGTAAGGGTTCTCTTTCTTTTGTTATCAAGATTGGTGAAGGTAGGCCATTGACCGCCATATCTACAATATCATTTTCAGAAATAGCGCTCCCCGCAATATATCTGTCAGGGCGTACTAATATTGCGTTTGTATTGAAACTATCCAAGGCTATGGCTAAATCGGGGTGCTCTTCAGCATCTAAAACGGGGACTGCTGGAGAAATCTCCTTATCCAGTGGATGGCGCAGAATTAAAACAGGACAGTAACCAACTTTATCATCCAACCGCCGCCCGTCCCGAAGTATTGGTTGGCCAACCAAGTGACCGCAGTGTGATCTATTGCCGCCAATCAACTTACCAAGGTCACTAACACCAAGTGGTGGCGTAATTGATGAAATACGTGCAGTGCCATCTGCGTTGTTTTCGGCCTGCGCTAGAGCAGTCCGACTATCAATTGTGTTAATCAGACCACCAAGCCGTATCGCCATTTCGATAAATGTGCGCACATGGGGGGAGCGTTCCTGCTGATAGCTATCTAAAATATCCTCATTTGCTGCCCCCTTAATACAGAGCGCCAGCTTCCACGCTAGGTTAGCAGCATCACGGATACCTGCACACATACCTTGCCCCATAAACGGAGGGGTCAGGTGGGCCGCATCACCCGCTATTAGTAAGCGATCCTTACGCCAATTATTTGCAACGACAGATTGGAATGTATACACAGCGGTCCGTTCCAATTCAGCGTCCTCGGCATTAATCCAAGGCGCGAGGAACTTCCAAATTGTGTTACTGCGGGTAACCTCCTCATGAGTTTCTCCCTCTAGCAAAGTGATTTCCCACCTCCGCCGTTTGGCTGGGTTGCGACAGTAAGTCATTGGACGCACAGGATCACAGAATTGAATAGAATAATCGCCTAAATCAGGTCGCTCCCTTTTTAATAGCAAGTCCACAACGAGCCACCGCTCATTAAACCCCAAATCATCCACATCAGATCCAATAGAGTTTCTTACTAAAGAGTTAGCACCATCACATCCCACTAAATATTTAGCACTCAGTGAATGCTCATGCCCATCGCTGATATTGCGGCAAATGAATTTTACATTTTTAGTATACTGCTCAATGTTTACAACTTCGGTCCCGTTCAGAACTACTGCATTAGAGTAACCAGAGAGCTTAGCGCGCAATAGTTGTTCCAAATCTGGCTGGTGTAAGCGGTAACTGGCGTGCCATCCTTGAAGGCCTATTTCTTGTGGACGTGGCCATTCTAAGATCACGGATTTTTTTTGATCTACGAAACGCATACCTGGATTTATCCGGACCTTTTTACTAAGTGGATTCGCGACACCAACCGTTTGAAAAATTCGCATAGTTTCATCATCAAAATGTACCGCCCGTGGCAAGTGATACATCACTTCATTCCGCTCAATGACAACTACACTTAGGTTACACTGTGCAAGCAAATTTGCTAGAGTTGCACCAGTCGGCCCATAACCAACAATTGCGACATCAAAAAGCTGAGTTATGGCCTCATTCATCTCTCACGTCCACGTAGTTCATAAAGCCACGGGCAATCTACCATTGGTGGCGCACGCAATCCACCCGCAGCAGCCTTCAATCGCATATCAACAAAAGCCCTTCGCTCGTCTTCGGGCAAATAAAGTCTATCGTGACCCCAGAAACTAGGGCCCACTGTGGTTTCATGAGGCTCCCAAGTCACAGGATCTATCAACCTTCCGCCCCAACCGCTTTCAACAAAAAAACCTGACGGCGTATTGGCGTAAAAACTAGTTATATGGTCATTTGTATGACGACCCAGCGTGTAAGCGATGCCATCTTTTTGTTGACTTGCCAGGTCATAACCTTGCCCCATATCATCGAGGTTTTCATACTCCACCATGAAGTGGTGAAACCCGGAATTACCTGAGCCAACTATAGCAAAACTGTGATGCCGACCATTGACGTGAAAAAAGTAAAGAGGTATCGGATCAAGTCCATAATCACTGACGGCAAAACCTAATATATCGCAATAGAACGGCAAAAGAGCTGTTGCGTCTGGGACATGTAAGACTGCGTGCCCCATCCCTAATGGGCCTGTTTTGAAACCGTCAATTGGACGTCCAGGAATGAAAGGGTCCTCTGCTTTTTGAGGGTTCCAAACTAGTTCAATTCGATTTCCGGCAGGATCACTGCACACAATTAAGTCTTCTACAAAGCGACGGTCAGCTAGCTCACTCCCCCCCTCTGTTACTTTATGTCCCGCATCATCTAATTTGGCAGCAAAATATTGGAGGTCAGATTTTTTTGATACTTCCCATCCGATAAAAGCCAACGTTTCACCAGGCTCATCAGATACAACCAAACGTTGTACTAGATCATCCATGCGAAAAGAAAGCTGGCGTCCACCATGGTCAGCAAGATGCATGGCAAGAACCTTACCAGCAAAATATTTCCAATCATCCACTTTGTTAGACCTAACTCCAAGATAGCCCAAAGATTTAATTGGCATTTTTGTTACCTTCCCTGATCTCGGCTTAAATTACGCAGCAAAGAATATTCTTAGAACCGGTTCTCCACTTAACGTCCATCAGGCGGACAACTCTCGCTTTTTGTGGGCAACTCCAATCGTAAAGCCTCCCCTCCATGACATCGTTTCATTTGCGCCCTGGCGTCCCATCAAAGTGTTTTTTAAGGGTGCTCCAACAGTCTGCATAGTTTTCTTGCAGCGGGGCCTCGGTGGCTGCAAAGGTTGTCAGATGCTGCGGAAAGCGCGTTTCAAACATAAAGGACATCGTGTTCTTCAGCTTCTCGGCTTTGAGATCGCTATTGGATGCGCCTTCGAACGCATCCTGATCCGGCCCATGCGGCAGCATCATATTATGCAGGCTTATTCCGCCAGGCACAAAACCCTCTGGCTTGGCATCATAAACGCCGTAAATGTTGCCCATAAGCTCCGACATGATGTTCTTGTGATACCATGGCGGGCGGAAGGTATCTTCAGCAACCATCCAACGCTCCCGAAACAGAACAAAATCGATATTGGCAGTTCCTGGACTGCCAGATGGTGCGGTGAGCACGGTGAAAATTGAGGGGTCTGGGTGGTCAAATAACACTGCTCCCACGGGGCAATAGTTGCGCAAATCATATTTGTAAGGGGCGTAGTTGCCGTGCCATGCCACCACATCCAATGGGCTTTGGGAAATCTCGGTCACATAAAATTGCCCGCACCATTTGATCGTAACGGTTGAAGGGACCTCGTGATCTTCAAACGCAGCTATTGGCGCTTTGAAATCCCGTGGATTTGCAAGGCAATTCGCCCCAATAGGGCCGCGTGCAGGCAGCTCGAATTTCTCACCATAGTTTTCGCACACAAAACCCCGCGCTGGCCCGTCCATTAATTCAACGCGGTAAAGCAGGCCCCTCGGTATGATGGCAATTTCCTTGGGTTCTAGATCAATAATCCCGAGTTCCGTATGGAACCGTATCCGACCTTGCTGGGGGACCACCAACAGTTCGCTGTCGGCAGAATAAAAATAATTGTCTACCATGCTTTCTGTTACAAGATAGACATGTGTTGCCATGCCTATTTGGGTATTTACGTCACCGGCCGTTGTCATCGTGCGCATGCCGGTCACCCAGGTCAGAGGCGTGTCTGACACCGCGATCGGGCCCCAGCGATATTGACCCAAACTGATTACATCGTGATTGATGCAGGGCGCAGTTTTCCAATAGGGCATTTCGACCTTTGTATATCGGGTCGAGTGTTTAACTGATGGGCGAATGCGGTAACACCATGTGCGTTCGGGTGGATGTTTCGTAAATGCGGTCCCGGACAACTGTTCTGCATAGAGGCCATAATCACATTTTTGCGGGCTGTTGCGACCTTGAGGCAAAGCCCCTTCCAGGGCCTCCGTCTCATGAGCGTTCCCAAAACCAGACATGTAGCCAGGGGAAATGCTATTGGATTTGGCTTGTTGCAGGATTTTGTGGCGGTCATGGGTCGTCATAACGGATCTCCAAAGCCAGTAGGGGGCCTACATGCATAAAATCAAATTATCCAGTTTTTACAAGACGGATGCTAAGAAAACCGGATCTCACTCGATATATTTAATTACAAATGCGCCGGTGGTTTTGTAATGTTCACATAAGAGCTGATTGGCCTTATTAAAATCGCCTTCAATGACAGCATCTACAATACATTGATGTTCATCCCTCACCATTCTGGCTTCATACGCGATCGCACGGGACGCAATATACCTATAGCGAATGTTCAAATCATACAGTTGGCTACAAAATCCGAGCAAAACAGGAGAATTACAGTTGCCAATAAGCTTGAGATGAAACGCTTTGTGCAAGATTTCAAAATTCTTTTTTGGATCAACCTCTGCTCGGGTCATGCGGTGATGCGACAACACAACCTCTTCGATCCACGCGTCGGAAGTGTTCTCGATACTTTGACGCAGTGCGATGCTCTCGAGTTGACAACGTAATTCTAATATTTCTTGGAAATTCTCGATACTTGTCTCGGCGGCTCTAAATCCCCGTTGATCTTGACGCACAACCAATTGGTCTGAAGTCAGGAGGCTGAGCGCCTCACGAATAGGCGCCGCCCCCATACCCAGGATTTTCCTAAGGTTGTCAATTTTGAGCTTTTCGCCAGGGGCCAGCTCACCGGTCAGAATAAGATCTCGCAGCGTCAAATAGGCGCCCTTTGTTGCGGAACTTTCCATTGCGGAAGAGGTTGACCCAATACTCATTCTGTTTCCTTAACCCGCCTGCACCGACGACACGATATTTACGAATTCTTCATTGGACAAGACATCACGTTTTGCGATCCCAGTTGCTTTAACCTCATCCAAAATTTTTGCAATCTTTTCATCGTCGAGTTCACCTAAGCCAAGCTCGCCCATTTTATAAATAATGGAAGCTTTGCCAGATTTTTTACCCAATACCACCTCACCTATTTTTCCAGTAAGTGAGGGATGGGTGGCGAACATGACCAACGGGTCATTCATAACATAGTTAATACCGATGCCAGATTCGCGGATAAAGTTGCCATGACCAAGAACCGGTTTATTTCTTGCAATTGGAATATTGCTTTTTGCTGCAATCATTTCTGCGAGCTCAGGGATTTTATCCAGTCGGTAGTTCGTATCGTAACCGTATAGCAGATGCAGCCCCATCATGAGTTCCTCTAAGGCTGCATTGCCGGTTCTCTCTCCCAGGCCATTCGCGCAGCTATGAACGCACACGGCCCCGGCCGTTACAGCGGCAAGTTCTGTGGCAACACCCATCCCAAAATCGTTATGGGTATGAATCTCGATTGGAAGTCCAGTCATATCATTAACCCACCGCACCATATGTTTGATGGCTTCTGGAGTGGCACAGCCCATTGTGTCTACGATCCCAATTGAATCAGGAGGCGCATTGTCCATGATGTAGCCACATAAGTTGGTCAAATCTTCCTTGCGCGCGCGCGTGGTGTCATACGGAAAAAATAAAGCATGCAATCCGTTTTCACGCGCGTAATTTATAATCGGAGCCGTCTTTTCAGCAACATCTCGCCATGTCCAGCCAAATTGCGTGACCAATTTTGGGTATCCAATTGGCACTTCGATCACAACGCCGTCTGCACCGCATTCAAGTGCCAGATCGATATCTTTTTTCATCGCACGCGCGAAAGTAAAAATTTTGGAGTTTAGGCCCAGTTTTGAAATTTCAGTTATCGCCTTTTGGTCATCTAACGAAACGGCTGGCATGCCCGCTTCAATTCGATCTACACCCAATTCATTAAGCTTAGTGGCAATTTCGATTTTATCGTCAACTGAAAACACGACACCTGGTGTTTGCTCTCCGTCGCGCAACGTCGCGTCATGGATCTCCACTTTTTCAGGTAGATCCAATCCATCGCGCACAGTGGACTCAAAATTATATGGGCTGACCCACCACTTGTCATTCTCTAGATGTGTCTCACGCATCATGTGTCCTCTCTTTCAGGCGTTATTGTGTTTTCAGCAACTAGAACAAAATCGAAATCCACCTTGAAATAAGGCAGCGTGACCTTGTCACCAACTTCTAAGTCCTTGGGCAGTGCACCCAGATCGGAATGTTCTACATAGTCCATGATCAAGTCTTCGCGCACGCCAAACACGGCGTCAGCGTCCAAATAGGGATCTTCATTTGCAAAGACCTCCGTCACCAAGGATTTGTATCCAGCTTTCTGGACGATGAAATGTAGATGTGATGGCCGCCAAGGGGTGCGGCCTGTTGCACGAAAAAGCTCGCCGACTGGGCCATCGTCGGGCACCATATAGGGAGCCGGTTTAACCGTGGTAAACGCGTACCGCCCTTCCAAATTACTGTGCATCGAACAACAAAGATTAAAATCACTTTGCGCCCCATCTTGACTGTAATAGAGGCCATTTTCTGCAGTTTGCCACAATTCTATTGTTGCGCCGCTTATCGCATTGCCATCGGTGTCTTTGACAAATCCTTCTACGACCACAGTGGCGCCTTCATTGTCTTTTTTCAAATCCGCTCCCACTGGCAAAAGTGGCGCACCGACAGAATGAAAGGGCCCAAGGACACTGGATGACGTCCCCTCGTGTTGCGATCCAATCATATCGACCAAAGAGGATAGGCCCGTGACATCTGAGATCAGTACAAATTCATTGCGTTCATCATCCGAAATTTTGCCCGCGTCGGTCAGGAATTTGAGGCCGCGCGCCCATTCTGCATGTGTGAGCTGGGTTTCTTTGGCAAATGCGTGCAGGTGCTCCACCATTTTTTGCAATACAAACATGGTGCGTGCGTCGGTGTCATCACTGCAATAATCCACAAACGCCTGTGTTATTGTATCGATGGAAACATTCTTCATTGGATGAGCTCCGATTGGCTAGAGTAAAACCGTGGATAAGATTGGGAATTTTATCAGAAAGATAAGTACGACAAGCATAATTACAGCAAATGGAAATGAACCCAAGAACACGTCTTTCAAAGTTATATCTGGATTGTTGAGAGAGCTTTTGATCACAAAGCAAGAAATCCCAAGCGGCGGTGTGAGCAGACCAATCTCCGCGCCGATTACAGTCACAATACCAAACCACACCAGGCTGAGGCCCATGCCTTCTATCAACGTAATGAAGAGAGGCACGACGATTAGAATAATGGATGCCGTATCTAGCAACGTTCCAAGAACCAACATCATCGCGACATAAATCACCATGATCTCAAAAAAGGATAAGTCCCACGACTGAAGCAAGGCATCGAGTTCATTTGGCAACCCTGCAAAGCCCAACATACGACTGTAAAACGATGCCATTGTAATCAGCAGCAAGATTGCAGCCGTTATGTGACCAGTTTCGACAAGCGTCGACCACAAGCCGTTCCAGGACATCGACTTGCGCAAAGCCGCGATGACCAGGGCCAGCGAAGCGCCTGCTGCGCCAGCCTCGACTGGTGTGAGCCACCCGGTATAAATGCCGCCAAGAACTAAAAAAATCAGAGCGATCACGGGCCAGGCTTTATGTATCGTTTCGGATGTGTCCAAAGCTGGCATTTCATCTGCCTTGATGTCTTGCCCGATATAGGATGGCCAAATGCGCGCCATCGCAAAAATCGCAAAAATATAGGCGCCTGTTAGCAGCAGGCCAGGCACAATTCCCGCTAAGAACATATCGCCCACCGATTGCTCGGAGATGAATGAGTAGATGATTAACATCGCCGAAGGTGGGATAATCATTCCCAGAACCGAAGATCCCGCGACAACACCGACAGCAAAGCGCTTGTTGTAATTGTAACGCAGCATTTCAGGGACAGAAATTTTTGTGAAGACGCTTGCCGAAGCAATAGACGACCCCGTGATCGCTGCAAAAACAGCATTGGCCCCGACGGTTGCCATTCCAATGCCAGCCAAAACTTTGCGAAATGTTGAATTCATAACATCATAGATATCGCGCCCAAGCCCGGCCTTCGAAACGAGGAGCCCCATCAGCGTGAACAACGGGATCGTTGCAAAGTTATATTCTGTGACCCCATCGCCAACCGCGATTTTCAAAAAATTAAACGCCAGAATAGATTTGCCGGACATGATCCAGACAGAAACAAAAGATACCAAGCCAAGTGCTATCGGTATGTAGAGGCCCATATAAACCAAAACAACAATAGCGACGACTGACAGCATTCCAATTTCGACAGGGCTCATGGTTAAGTTTCCGCCTTATGAGTTCGGATGACGCTTGCGTCTCCCAAGAGAGCTTTGAAAAAGAATAAGACAGCCGCCCATGCGCAGCCAAAGGCGATTGCAAACCGCACCGGCCACCAAGGTGCTTGCAGAATGCCCGGGGTGCCAAAATAATCGCACCGCGCCAAGGCAGTTTTGAAATCGGCCCAAATAGCGCCAGTCGGCATTGGGCCGAACTCAGGCGGTGTGAAAAAATGACAGCTTTCAAAGCTTTCAGTAAATTCTGGCCAGACGGTCCAGACGATTAAGCACATGAAAATGCAGGAAATCGCGTCTAAGAAACGCCCCAATGCCTCACCTGTGATGGGACGGTAGTTGCGCAATGCACCCAAAAACCCATCCGAACGTGTAAGCCGACCGGTTCGGACGACATCTGGCAGCTGCAAAAAGACAATTAATGCAAGTGAGAAAATAACAACTTCGACCACGCCTCGAAAGGGCGCATTGAGAATATTGCGTGAAAAAATATCGATATTCATAATAGCCACCAATACCAGCAGCACCAATGCACCGCTGATATTGGCGACGATAGCGATCGCCACGACCCAAGATTCAATTTTGCGAAGACCCGTGACGATCATGTTCGTACCCTACCAGTGGCTCAGTTCAATTCCGCAGCCCAGTCGCGTAGCGGTGTCATGCCAGCAGCCTTGAGCTTGTCCATATAGGCATTTAACATTGCAGAACCTGGGGCCCCTTTGGCGTCCAAGGCTTTGGCCCAATCAACTGCAATATTTGGCATGGAATTTGCCCAAGCTTGGCGTGCTGCCTCGGTCATTTCAACCACTGTGCCACCACCGTCTTTATAGGCGTCCAGTGAAGCGGCAGCGCGTTCCATCGCAATCCCAGCCACGTGGTCCCGATACTCAATTGCAACATCTTGCAAAACAGTTTTGACCTCATCAGGAAGCGCCGCCCAAACGTCCGCATTCACAGTTACGGTTTTTGAGTTCACTGCGCCCAAATCAGCTTTCAGCATATAAGGCGCCACTTCTGCAATTTTGAAAGTCTTTGCAGCCTCAGGCCATAGCATAGCTGCATCGGTGACACCGGTTTGCATCATGTTATAAAAATTGGGCAACCCCCCGCGCACACCTGCTGCGCCTGGAATGCCTTCAAGATAGCGCAGATTGTACCCAGCACCTGCAACCTTTTTACCTTCGAGGTCAGCCAATGAATTAATCGGTGTCTTCGAAAACATTTGATAGGTGTCTAAAACAACGCCAGTGGCCAGATAGACTTGGTTTTCGGCCGCAAGCTCATCACCCATTTGAGAGAATTCTCGTGCAATTTCATCGACGGCCTTCGCGACAACGCGTGCATCTGCAGCGATAAAGGGCGTGACAGCAGAGATCCCTTGGGAGGGCAGAGCTGAGTTGTGGAAGATTGTCGTGACAATCCCGATATCGCCAAGGCCCAATTTGATGCCTTCCAAAACGCCACGCGGTTTCACGATTTGTCCGCCATAGGCTTCCAACCAATTAATCTTGTAATTCCCCGATACGGCGAGCTCTTCATTGACTCGGGGTATGAAAAACCCGGAAAATTCTTTTACCCACATTGACCGTTCAGGGTATCCGTCAATCGCTGTCATGTTGATTGTCTCAGCAGCCGATACTGCACCGCTCAACCCACTCGAAAGCCCCAAGGCAATCGTTGATGCCAGCATTATCCGTCTTGTAAATTTCATTTTAGTTCCTCCCATAATTATACTGATTTAGATGGATTTTTTCCAGTCTTCTTTGATTTCAGTCCCAGCTTGCCGAAACAATTTTGCGAGGGGACAATATTTTGCAACATCATTGGCAACTTGCTCTAACTGGGACTGTGATGCAGAGCCATCAGACACCACCTGCAGGTCAATCACCTCAAAAGGACGATCAATTTCCTCCGACAAGGTGACTCCCAAACGGTTAAAGCTACACTTTACAGAGATTTTCAGATGACCAATATCAACGCCCAGCTTTGCGGCGCATTTGTGTGCAATAACATTGGTACACCCAGCCAAAGCACTGAGCGCAGTATCCGTTGGCGTAAAGCCAATGTTCGTGCCGCCGCGTTCAATGGGCTCGTCAATATTTTGAATCAAGTCACGTGTTGCCACCTGCGACAAGGAATGTGATGGACAGTCAGCGTTGACACTCAATGTGACAGTGGTTTTCATTTTAACGGCCATAAATTTCGCAACCTTATTAAATTATTTCACAGACATCTGGGAAATCAAAACGCGGCAAACGTTGGAAAAGAGCTGTTTCATCAGCATACCCGAGATTGCACAGAAAATTTGATTTCACAGATGTGTTTTCAAAAAAGACTTCATCGACGATCGCGTTATCGAAACCTGAAATAGCGCCCACATCCAATCCAATCGCACGCGCCGCGATCATGAAATATGCGCCCTGCAATGTTGAGTTGCGAAACGCTGTCGCCTCGCAGTGCTGTGGCTTCCCTTCGAAATGTGGACGGCGGTCTTCATGCGGGAATAGTTTGGGAAGTTCGGTCCAAAAGTTGACATCGTAGGCAATAATCGCGGTCACCGGTGCAGACATGACTTTTGGCACGTTGGCAGGCTTCAAAGAGGCGGCCAAACGTTTCTTGCCCTCGAGTGACCGGACAAACACAAACCGTGCAGGGCAACAGTTCATGCTTGTTGGACCCATTTTTGTGATATCAAAAATACGATGCAACTGCGCGTCGGTCACTGGCGTGTCTTGCCAGGCATAGTGCGAGCGCGCTCCCGTGAGAATGAAATTAAGCTGCTCTTCCGTTAAATTGGAAATTTTAGACCGGAGAAGCGTCACATCGCTTTGCGCTTCTATTCGTAGATCATTCAATTTTGTTGCAGTCATTCTCTTATACCCATTCGTTCTGTATTTAAATTATTGCTATTTTATATGAATGTCCAATAAAATCGATTTTATGATTTATTTGAGAGTAAATAGCATTATAATAGTCTGACAGATAGGGAGCTTGAGAAATGCCAGCCTGGAATGACTATAAAGATGAAGCGAGAAGCCGTGGTGCACTTGCCATGGAATTATTCGTCGTGACGACCAAACCTTGTGGCGATATGGAGCTCGTCAAGAAAACATTACCCGATCACCTGAAATATCAAAAGCAATTGGAAGCTGGTGGCGCATTGGTAATGGCGGGTCCAGTCTCCGACGCAAGTGGCGAGCAAATGAATGCTGAGGGTATGATAATTTACCGCGCGGAGAATTTAGCAGCCGCCCGTGTTTTGGCAGATGCAGATCCCATGCACGCGGTGGGCGCGCGTAGATATGAGATCCGAAAATGGTTGGTAAATGAGGGTAAATTTAACTTCTCTATCGCTTTGTCCACACAGGCGGTCGATCTGGCATAACATCGATCACCGTTGCAAATTTAATCAATCGTGCGCTGTTTGCTTCAAAGGCCCAAAACTGCTGGGTCAGTCAGCTGGATCATACAGTGCCGCCATGAGATAATTAAAACACCTATGCAATTGCGCGGAGGTCTGTGCGCTTGCGGCGACATAAAAGTCAGGACGAATGATCACATATTGAACTACGAGTTCGGCCATCCAATTTTTATAAAAGCCCTCTATGTCGTCGATATCAAATCCAGCTCCTGCGGGACCAACCGACAAGATGCGGCCGTCCAGATTTCTAAATAACTCAATCTGTGGATCGCTCAACAGCGTTTTGGTGTCTGTGTTGGCACATAGAATAAACCAGCCTTGTCCGACGACCTGATCAAATCGACCTTGTTTGCCACGATAGCCTACGCATCCTTGTGCCGAAATTTCACCAGAGCCGGGGGTGTTCTCGCACCACAGTCCAGGACCAAGTTTGACATGATCACCCGTTATTGGGGCATAATCTCGAGCGATCAAATCCGCGATCATTTCTTTATCTCTTTGATCGGCCTGTTCGGGATCGGTTATGCAAATTATGTCGCCAAGTTGCTGGCTAAAGTCGATATAATGCTTAGCATGTGGTTTTCGCTCACTCTCATAGCTATCTAATGCAGCATCGGATAAGTGGCCTTGCAAAATTCCGTTCAACCGCCACCCCAGCGCCACTGCATCGCGCAAGCCTGCGCACATACCTTCTCCGGCGAAGGGCGGCATTAAATGAGCCGCATCTCCCGCAATCATTGACCGACCGAAGCGCCACTGCTCTGCCCAACGCGCTTGAAATCTGTAAACCGCACTACGTTCTAACTCTGCATTCTCGCGCGTCAGCCCCCAAGGCTTCAACAGCTCCCACGCCGCTTCAGGCTTTGCAATTTCATTTGGATCTTCGTCAGGCAACACCATGAACTCCCAACGACGACGCCCAGGGCCTCCCGGAACAAGCGTTGTGGGACGTTTGGGATCACAGAGTTGCCACTGTGCAGGCGACATTTTGTAGTCAGCATGCGGGATCATATCGAGTATCAACCAATCGAAGAAATACCCACGATCCATAATGGGGCTGCCAAGGGCCTCTCTGACAAAACTATTGGCCCCATCTGCACCAACCAAATATTGCGACCTCAGAGTGCATCGATCGCCGTCAGGACCGAAAATTTCTGGTGTTTGACGTAATTCCACTGCAACCCCGTTGTCACCATTCAGCAATTTGATGGCTTGCCAGCCTCGTAGGATGGTGATGCTTTCGCAGGCCTCGGCCATGGACATCAATCGCGCCTCAAACTCAGGCTGGTTGAACCAATAGGTCACATGCCAACCGCAGGGCGCAACGCTCTCCCAATCAACGATTTGGAGGTCTTGGTGATCAGCATTTTTCCAATAATAAAGTTCCTGGTGATTTTCAAAGGCAGGATCAGAGTCACAATCAATACCTAAGCTCGCCAGTATGCGCGCAACCTCAGCGTCCATTGTCACCGCACGAGGCCGGTCATAGATGCTTTGCCAACGGTCAACCAAAACCACTTCGTGGCCTTTTTGCCCAAGCAATATAGCGAGTAATAGGCCAACCGGTCCTGCGCCAATTATGGTTACCTGATTGTCGATGTAACGCATGTGTTGATACTCCAATCAAAAAGCCAGTTTGATGCCTCAAAAATTCAAACTTTACGCAAATTTCTTTTCAAAAACCCTACTGCGTTAATTTACTTGAGTGGCGAAATCTGTGCAGCGCCAGCAAGATGATCGCTGCCACAATTGCACTACAAAACACCACTGGTGCCTTGAAAAGTAAGAACACAGCGATACCAAGGCGCAGCGATATTTCAAAAAACCCAATTGGTGACATATCATGGCGGGCTAGGCAGCTTGATACCAGATAAAGCGCAATTGCCAGTCTGAAGAGCAAGAGCGTTAAATTTTGTAAATCAATTGTGCTGCTATAGCCAGGTAAGAAAGATGTTTTGCCAATGCCTGCAATATCCGCACTGGCAAGCCGCGCCTCTTCAATCAGCAATATCTCAGGGTAAAACGCGAATACAAACGGGATGGTAAAGATGACAATACCCGATTTTACGGCTGCAACGGCCGTACCCATTGGGCCGGCCTTGGTAATTGTTGAAGCGGCGAAAGCTGCAAGAGCCACTGGTGGGGTGATTGCACTCGCAACGGCAAAATAGAAGATGAACATATGAGCAGTAAAAGTGCCAAGACCCAACCCAGCCAAAACAGGACCCATGAGCAACGCAACATTGATATAAGCCGGGACTGCTGGCATGCCCATTCCGAGCAAGACTGCAATCATCATCGTTAGCATTAAAGCCGTGAACTGAATCATAAACGGTCCAGTGCTGCCCAAGTTCAGCTCATTCAGCCAAGCGAGCACATCAAGAGATAGAAACACTGGGAGCCCTGTAAAATTCAGGCAAAAGTCAATGATCGAGACGGTCAAAAACATAAGGTAAAGCGTCGAAATGAGGACGCCAGCTCCGGACAGACCATCAACGATCTTTTTAGGACGTGCACGCACCTCTGGATCAAGAAGCAGCAAAAAGATTAGGAGCATGACCGCAAACCAACCCGCGCTTCCGGCGTCGCCTGCAGCGTTTTGGAGTAATTGTAAAATCCATGGCAGGCTTTGCACATCACACCCATTTGCGGTGATGACCCGCTCAGCGCCCATGATGCCGCCCCAAAGACCGCAGCCAACTGAACCTTTGTCCGTGAGAAGCAAAAAAAGGATGAGCACAATTGGTGCTAACACCATGATCAAATTAAGCGCATCTTGGAACTCAAGGCGCATTTCTTCGGTGATCATTCCAATAGCTTGGATGTTTTGTTTTCGAGATTGGAATACAACCGATAGGAACAAGCAAAAGAAGTAAGCCACGGCAGGAATGATCGCAGCCATGATGACACTTGCGTAGGGAACAGCGGTCAGTGCCGCTAAGACAAACGCTGCCACGCCCATTACTGGCGGCATAATAGAGCCACCCGAAGATGCAGCAGCCTCCACACCTCCAGCAAATGTTTTCGAAAAACCACGCTTCAGCATCATGGGAATAGTCAAAACACCTGTGGATAGAACGTTCACGATTGGCCCGCCAGAGATTGTTCCAAACATAGCGGACGAGACAACCGCTGCATGCGCCGGTCCGCCTCGTAAATTTCGTGTCAAACGAAAAGCAACTTTTATCAATGAGCGCCCGCCAGCGGAAGCACCAAACAAAGACCCCAGAACAAGATACGGGAAAATTGTGTTTAGAATAATATTCATAAACCGACCAAGCATTCCGGTCGAGTTGTTGACCAAGATGTCATGGATACGAGGTCGGCCATCGCTCAATAATCGAGGCTCACCTGCAAGTTTGGTCACGAGGTATTTATTGAAATCCTCTGCGCCATAAAAATACCAGACAAGAACCGTTACAATTGTATACGCAGCAATGAGGAGCGCAACGATGACAAGTGGCAGACCCCAAACCTTTATATTATAGGCTAGAAAAACTGCGATCGCGATCCCAACGATCAAAACCAACCATCCACCGGTTGTATTAACACATTGAGGATCTTCAAAGGTTGTTGAGGGCTCCATGCCAAGCAATTCAGCCATCTCGTTTTCTGATTGGATGATTTCGGAAATCAACCGAGAACGATCTCCGGTGAATTGGTCGATAAGACAGATAGCCTCAATTTCAATGTAAAATGTTATGGAGATTACGACTGCCATCAGCGCTAGCGCGATGTCCATGAACAATCCAAACCGGCGTTTGAGTGGGGACCGATCCCTCCAGGAGCGCCACAAAGAATGCTTGAGAGCGACAATGATCATCATCAATGAGAAGAAAAATGGATAAAACCATTCGAACGGAAATCTGCGAAATGTCGCCCCTTCACGCCCGGTAATCTGTGCTACAAGATCATCGTAACCCGGAATGCCGGGCGTTGCATTAATCAATCCCAAGAGAACCATTACAATGGAAAGGAAATACAAACATTTGATGCCTAGGCTTTTGGAAAGTTCTTCAGTCTGTATCGGCCCACTCATGCAATAGCCTCTCACTGTATATTTTTAGATAGAGAGCGAGCACCCCAACTAAAGCGGGGTGCCCGTACCAAGTTTTATTTTGCGCAAGTTGGAATCGTGTAACCCGCAGCTTCCCAAGCGGCCACAGCGCCAGGATGATATTTAATTGGGTTCAGACCACACATATCAGTTAGAGCAATATCGGTTTCACCATGCCATGAATTGGGCATGAACGGAGCCTTTGCTTTGAAGGTGTCCAAATTGCTCAAAAAGGCTTCCGTCAACCCTTTAGCTGTCTCAAAATCCATTGAGACGTTGACTATCTCACCGCCGACTGTTCCGGGACAACGGTATAGCTCGTCCTCCGAAACAACGGTAACACCTTTTGCGTAGCCCATTTCGGATATCGGGAGTGTCACAGCAACGGTGCCGGGTTTTTTTGTTACTTTTTGGAACGTCTCACTCTCGAATTTTGTCTTCGGCATAGACCATATGGTCATATCGCCAGACGAGAGCGATGGAATGATCCTGCTATCAGGAAAACTCATCGGGAGAACGAAGGCATCCGCTGAGCCGTCCTTTATTGTTGCGACTGCTTGACCCCAGTTCACTTGAATAGCGTTATAATCGGATTCTTCTTCCAGGCCGGTGGCAAGACGCACGAGCAAACGGGCATTGGTCAGTGCTGCGCCGCGCGGTGGACCATTGAACAAAGTTGAGCCCTTGATACTATCATACCCCGAAAAATTCGAACTATCAAAGGCATATAGACCTTGGCATGCTATGCGATACGTGTATAGCACGGCCACTTTGCTCCCAAGTTCAGCCCCTTTTTCCTTGCCCAGTTTTGCATAGGGCCCGGCTGCTCTAGACATCAGAAATGGCAGAACAAATGGCGCGGCTGCAATATCCGTTTTCCCCTCAGCGACGTTCTGCACTGAATTGGTTAAAGTTTGTCCAGCGCTCACCTGAATATTTGCAACATTGCTCGCTGCGGCGACCTCCGAAAGTGCGATGACAGAAATGCCTGGCGTGCTACCAGGCGAGGCCGTCTCAGCTGTAAGGTTGGCCTGTGCGTGCGCAATAGGCGAAGATAATAGCGCTGCGACTGCAATGGCTGCAGTTTGACGTTTTTTAAACATAGTTCGCTCCCAACTGCCCGCTAGATGTGTTTCCATTATGTTTTGGGCGAATAGCATAACGGTTTGCTCTGTTTTGTGGGAAAGCCTCAACAAGACAGATGACCCAAAACAATCACTTTTATGCAATTCTGTCCAATAAAAACGATTTTTGTTTGAAATGTAGTTTACAGTTGCTACAAAAAGCTGCGGAAGCAAAAGTTAACACTTACTTCGATCGTTGATAATCAACTGCTGAAGCGACATAATAATTGTTTAATAACAGTAAATAAAAGGTAACCAATGATACAAGCTGACGCGAAAGATGCGCTATTTGATATGGCCCGCACGCACAGATTTTTTACGGACCAACCAGTTGGGGAAGACCTGTTGCTCAGGCTTTATGATCTCGTAAAATTTGCGCCCACCGAGTCGAATTTCTGCCCAATGCGCTTGACCTTTGTAACATCCAAAGATGGATTTGATAGAGTTATCGAAGCCGCCACCCCCGGAAACAAAGACAAAATTCGGTCGGCGCCCGTTGTGGTCATTGTCGCTCATGACTTGGAATTTAATCAGCATATTCCACAATTGGCGCCCCATATGGACGCCGAGGCCTTCGCAAAGAACCCAGCGAATGTCTTAGCGACAAAGGCGGTTCACAATACATGGATGCAGGCCGGGTATCTAATTATGGCCGCCCGCGCTCTGGGGCTGGACTGCGGACCGATGGTTGGCTTCGATTCTGAAAAGATAAACACATTATTTTATGAAAATTCTACTTGGCGAGCGAGTATGTTGATCAATCTCGGATATGGAGTCGGCGGTGATCAAATCCGCGCTCGAGGTCATCGGCTTAGCTTTGATGAGGCATGCGAAATAAGATAGGACCCGTCTCCTAATTTTGGATCGATAAAAAATATGGGTTCAAACAGAAAAGTATAAAACGACTTGCTGTTTTCATATGCCAACTCGAAAGGTGAGAAATGAATGTTCTTTGGATAATGGTTGACCAACTGCGTTGGGATTACCTGAGCTGCTACGGAGCAAAACATATCAGCACCCCAAATATTGATCATTTGGCGAAGAAAGGGATGCAATTCAATCGTACTTATGTCCAGTCCCCTATTTGCGGGCCAAGTCGGATGAGCTTATACACTGGTCGTTACGTAAGCAGTCACGGTGCCACGTGGAATGGCTTTCCATTGCCGGTCGGCCAGCCGACGTTGGGCGACCACCTACGCGACATTGGGGTGGGCTGTCATTTGGTTGGGAAATCACATGCTACTGCAGATAAAGCTGGCTTGGCCCGGCTCGGTATTGATCCAAGCAGCCAAGTGGGGCAACGCATTGGTCAAGCGGGCTTCGACGTTTTTATAAGAGATGATGGAACAAATCACTCAGATTACCCAAACCGCCATGCGGAGGATTATGATGCATATTTGCGCAGCCACGGGATGGACGGTCAAAATCCTTGGGAAGAATGGGCGAATACCGGAGTGCGTCCCGACGGAACTCTATGCTCTGGATGGGTTTTAGAAAACTCAAAATACCCTGCGCGCGTTCCAAAAGAACATTCAGAAACCGCATGGCTTACAACACGGTGTATCGATTTTATAGAACAGCAAAATGACGATCAATGGCTGTGCCATTTGAGCTATATAAAACCCCATTGGCCCTATCTCGTTCCAGCGCCTTATAATGAAATGTATTCTGCATCGGATCTTCCCGAGGTCAATCGAACAGAAGCAGAAAAAGAGCCGGACCATCCATTTCTCGCGGCTTGGGCCAATATGCGCGTAAACCAAACATTCTCGCGTCAGGAGGTCCGTGATATCGTAGGTCCAGCCTATATGGGGCTTATTAAGGAATTGGATGATCAGATCGGACGTTTGCTGGAATATCTCGAACAAAGCGCGCAAATGAACAATACAATGGTTGTTTTTACATCTGACCATGGCGACAATCTTGGGGATCATTGGCTTGGTGAAAAAGACCTATTTTTTGATTGTAGCGCGCGTGTTCCCTTAATTATTTGTGATCCAAGGCCCGAAGCTGATAAAACCAGAGGAACGTCAACCAATCATTTGGTTGAAGCAATTGATTTAGTTCCAACGTTTATTGAAGCCTTGGGAGGTACGCCTCCGCTCCATATTTTGGAGGGGCGATCTCTACAGCCGCTGTTGCATGATCAGGACCCGGTATGGCGAGAGTATTGCGTAAGTGAATATGATTATGCAACGCGGGACGCACGGAGCGCCTTACAAATTGACGAAAGCGATGCGAGATTGGTCATGATCTTTGATGGCCGATGGAAATATGTTCACATTGAGAAGATGCACCCTCTGTTGTACGATTTAAAGACAGATCCTGCCGAACTTATGAACCTGGGCAATGATCCAAAATATGCCAGCCAAATCGCGCGACTGCGCGATCGACATTTTGAATGGGCACGCCGCCACCATTCTCGGATTACGTTAGGCTCGGCTACAATTGACGCCATGACCGCCAACAAAGAACCGCCTGGAATTTTTATCGGCTATTGGAATCAAAAGGAGCTCGAAGGCGACGGCAAAAAAATTCCAGCGCATCTGCGTAATGGTTAACAACATGTAAAGACCTTTAAAAATTTGTGGGAATTGGGCGTGACAGATGGCTTCAAAAAACGACAAAAGCGGAAAAAAACCAAACTTTCTGTTCATAATAACGGATCAACATCGTGCCGATCATCTGGGGTGTTATGGGAATGGCGTTGTAAAAACACCAAACATAGATTCAATTGCGGCAAGAGGGACGCGCTGGAATAAGTTCTATGTGGCCAATCCAATTTGCATGCCCAATCGCGCCTCGATCATGACAGGACGTATGTGCTCTGTGCATGGTGCGAGGCACAACGGTATTCCTCTTTCAAAGGATCATACGACCTTTGTTGAGCTTTTGCGCGATGCCGGTTATGTGACCGGCCTCATTGGAAAATCGCATTTACAAAGCTTTACAGGGCTACCCGCAACCAATAAATTTGAACAGAAAAAGGGATTAAGCAGCCCATCGCGCGAACTGCGCGATGCTTATAAGAATAACCGACATTCCCCAGACTATGACCTTGAGGACAGTACGCGCTGGCACACGCCATTGTCGGATCGTGTGGATGGCGACTTTTATGGCTTCCAACACGTCGAAATAGCAGCCGGTCATGCGGACCAAGCCTCAGGTGACTATCTCTTATGGGCGCGGAAACAGCGCGAAGATTTTGATAGCCTAACTGGCTATGAAAATGCGCTTCCCGACGAAAGCATTGATGCCCCACAGGCCTGGCGAACCGCCGTTCCAGAAGAGCTTTACTCAACAAACTGGATTGCTGACCGATCGGTTCACTGGATCGATCAGCGAACAAATGATGAAACACCTTTTTTTCTGCAGATATCTTTCCCAGATCCCCACCATCCCTTTACTCCACCGGGGAAATATTGGGATATGTATGACCCACTAGATGTCGCGTTGCCTAAATCTTTTGGGAAAGGGGATCTGCCCCCCATCAAAGCCATGCGAGAAGCGATGGAAAAAGGCACGGACCCGAGGGATAATCAAAGTCCCTTTACCGTAACCGGAGACGAAGCCCGCGCCATAATTGCGCTGACGTATGGCATGATCACGATGATTGATGACGCAATCGGTAGGATCCTGAAGCAATTGGAAGCTTCCGGGCTGGCAGACGATACTATTGTAATTTTCACCACAGATCATGGCGATTACATGGGCGATCACAGCCTCATGCTTAAGTTGCTGTTGCATTACCAGGGCATTATTAGAACGCCCTTTATTTGGTACGATCCCAAGCGACCGACAGACGGGCGAGCCATAGATGACTTGGCCTCTTCCATAGACATTTCTGCTACGATCCTCGGACGGGCTGGCATTCAGCCCTTTAATGGGCTGCAAGGGCGCGATCTTTTTGCGTCTGATCCAGTAAATGCAATAATTGTTGAAGAAGACAGTCAACGGCCGATGACTGGTTTTGATAAGCCACAAAGGGTTCGAACCGTGGTGACTGATCGATATCGCATGTCGATCAGACAGGGCGAAAACTGGGGAGAACTCTACGATCTGAAATTGGACCCAACCGAAGTGAATAATCTGTTTGAAGACGCCAGTGCTGCACCAATCAGAGCTACTTTGACTGAAACAATGTTGCGCCGGATGATCGAATTGCAAGATCGGGCGCCGTTGCCCGCCTATCGAGCCTAAGCCCTGCCGGGGTAGATCACTATTGCAGTTATGAGGGTACTGTCAGATTAAACTCGGTTGAAGCGAGCAGGGTGTATTTGTAGCATCCGCAAATGACACAACACTCCCCATTCAGGTGCTTTGAAACGAGCCCTGAGATCATCCGCTTGGCCGTGATGCTGTACGTTCGGTTTCCGCTGTCACTCCGTAACGTGGAAGATCTTCTGCACGAACGAGGCATTGAGATCAGCCATGAAACAGTTCGGTTTTGGTGGATTAGATTTGGTCTGATGTTTGCTGGTGAGATACGAAGAAACCGGGTCAGTCGGATGCGATCTTCTTCGAACTGGCAATGGCACTTGGACGAGATCTTCGTAAAGATAAATGGAGAGACACATTACCTCTGGCGAGCCTTTGATCACGAAGGTGAGGTGCTTGAAAGTTATGTTACCAAGCGCCGAGACCGCAAAGCGGCATTGAAATTTCTCAGAAAAGCAATGAAGCGCTACGGCGGGCCAGAAGTAGTTATGACGGACAAACTACGTTCCTATGGCGCTGCAATGAAAGTTGTTGGCAACGCGGATCGGCAGGAAACGGGTCGCTGGGTAAATAATCGGGCTGAGAATTCCCACTTGCCGTTTCGACGACGAGAACGCGCTATGCTCCGCTTCCGACAGATGTGATGTCTGCAAAAGTTCGCTGCCGTCCACTCTTCAGTCCACAACCATTTCAATCAGGAGCGCCACTTCTACTCACGAGACAATTTCAAGCTCAATCGAAGCGCTGCTCTTACTGAGTGGCGCCAAC